>JAEEGF010196319.1_pt1 | contig 18364 bp, 11 predicted proteins | sample 9134171 | NCBI WGS metagenome assembly JAEEGF01 (sample SAMN16246542, study PRJNA631951) | gut metagenome | biome: gut microbiome; feature: rumen; material: AP-attached | host: Bos | place: Iran: Karaj | collected 2018-10
TTATAAAAGCATGAGCACACATATCTCGAAGTATTGCGGGATATGCGTCAAATCAAACAAATCATTGCTTGCTGTTTTTTCAAGATTGTTCCAATGTTTGAGCGAAGCGAGTTTTGGGACAATCTTAAAAAAAACCAAAGCTGATTTGTATTGATTTAGCATATCTTAGTCACACTGAGAGATATGTGCGCTCATGCTGTATTTATATTACGACAAACAATAATTTATTTAACAGCCTCAACTACAGCGTCAGCCGTAATTCCAAAGTGAGGGAACAACTGTCCGGCCGGTGCAGAAGCACCAAAGCTTCTCATTCCGACAAACTTTCCGTCGAGTCCGATGTATTTGCCCCATCCAAACTCGCTGAGTGCCTCAACAGCAACTCTCTTTCTAACAGCCTTCGGAAGCACAGCCTCCTTGTATTCTTCACTCTGATCCTCGAAGAGATCAACGCAAGGCATACTTACAACTCTTACATCCACGCCGTCAGCTGCCAGGCGAGCCTTTGCTTCAACTGCAAGCTGAACCTCCGAACCTGTTGCGATGATGATCGCATCCGGAACTTCCTTAGTAGAATCAGCAAGTATATATCCGCCCTTAAGAGCATCCTTTCCTGAACCCTCAAGCTGTGGAAGGTTCTGTCTTGTAAGAACGAGTGCAGAAGGTGCATCCTTCTTGGTCAGTGCAAAATACCAAGCTGCAGCAGTCTCAGCGGCATCAGCAGGTCTCCATACATAGAAGTTTGGAAGAGCTCTGAGCATAGCAAGCTGCTCGATCGGCTGATGAGTAGGTCCATCCTCGCCAACACCGATACTGTCATGTGTAAGTACAAAAGTAAGCGGTGCATGCATCAGTGCAGACAGTCTGGCCATCGGCTTAACGTAGTCACTGAATACGAAGAAGGTTGAAACGAATGGCTTAAGTCCGCCGTGGAGGTAGATACCGTTTCCGATAGCGGTCATGGCGATCTCTCTAACGCCGAAGTGCATATTGCAGCCCTCTGGTGTCTCCTTCGAGAAGTCGCCCTTACCAGCCATATAAGTCTTGGTCGAAGGTGAAAGGTCTGCAGCACCTCCGAACATATTTGGAACGATGTCCTTAATGAGGTTGATGATCTTGCCGGAAACATTTCTTGTTGCCTCAGGCTTATCAACTACCTTCCAGAAAGTCTCATTATCGTAAAGCTTCTCAGCTTCATTTCCGTTAAAATACTTGTCCCAGAGTTCCTTCATCTCAGGATATGCAGCAAAGTATTTCTCCATAAGGCTGTTCCAGTCATCTTCGTAAGCCTGGTTTGCCTTTGCGATAGCTGCGTAGTTATCATAAACATCCTGAGGAACCTTGAATGGCTCTGTCTCCTCCCAGCCGAGGTTCTCGCGAAGCGCTGCTACATTTTCAACGCCGAGAGGCTCGCCGTGAGCAGAAGCCTTGCCTTCCTTAGCAGGGCAGCCTGCACCGATCTTAGTCTTGATCTCGATGAAGGAAGGTCTTGTCTTGTCAGCCTTAGCCTCCTCGATTGCCTTAGCGATCGCATCAACATCTGTTCCGTCCTCAACGCGGAGAGTCTGGAAACCAAATGCCTCGAAACGCTTCTGAACGTTCTCGCGGAAAGCAATATTTGTGCCACCCTCGATGGAAATATCATTTGAATCGTAAAGAACGATAAGCTTCTCAAGTCCGAGGGTTCCGGCAAGTGAGAATGCCTCATAAGAGATACCCTCCATCATACAGCCGTCGCCGCCGAGTACATATGTATAGTGATCAACTACCGGGAAGCCTTCCTTGTTAAATACGCTTGCAAGATGCTTCTCTGCGATAGCCATACCTGTTGCCATAGCCATACCTGCACCAAGAGGTCCTGTTGTAGCCTCTACACCGATTGTGTGGCCATACTCCGGATGTCCCGGTGTAAGGCTTCCGAACTGACGGAAGTTGCTGAGGTCCTCAGCTGTAAGTCCGTATCCGAAAAGGTGAAGAAGTGAATAAAGAAGCATAGAACCGTGTCCGCCTGAGAGGATGAACCTGTCGCGGTTCTCCCACTTAGGGTTAGCCGGATTGTGTCTAAGGTACTTTGCCCAGAGTGTGTAAGCCATAGGAGCTGCGCCGAGAGGAAGTCCCGGATGTCCTGAATTGGCCTTCTGGATAGCATCAGCCGAAAGGATCCTGATCGCATTGATTGATTTTGTCTCGATAGGTGTCATAGTTTTTTCTCGCTTTCTTATAAAATAATCTATCTTGTCAAGGTTCCGTCCGGAACCACCCATCCTGCTTTAAAATACAGGCAACACTTCATAATCTTTCATTCTCACAGCGAAAGTATAGCATAAATATTCATTGGTGAAAAGTAGAAAGAAGTGTGTTATAATACGGATTTGTAGTGTTTTTTTACTAAAAATAGAAAGTAATCAGGTTTATTGCAAGGTCGCGCTGTATACGTCGGCATTATAAATATTATGGAACAAAATACTTTAGTCACAAATAAAAACGCTCTCATCGAGGGCGCTGTAAACTACATATTTGCATTCATGATGGTATGTATCATTCCGATCATCCTGACTCCGATCGCAGATAAGCTCGGCCCGATGCATTACAGCACCATAAGCGGTCTTCTGCTCGGAATCTTCGAGCTCCTTGTCTGGGGAGTGCTGCTGATCGTATTTCATCAGATCTATAAAAGGCTGCAGAATAAAGGGATATTCAACCGCTACGAGGACGCAAAGGGTATGATCTCCACCGGAAGCCTTATGATCGCATCCGTGATCACCATCGCAATGATACTCATCATAAGCATCAGGATAGACTTCAAGGTTAAGGTCTTCTACGACTTCGGCGAGAAGCTGATGGGCTACGACGCTTTTAACAGGATAGGCGATCTTCTTGGCAGGATCGGCAGATGTCTCTTCATCCCGATAATGTGCCGCGGCGCATATATCCTGTCAGGCTTCGCGAAGAAACCGGCTGCCCGCTACATAGTGTATTTCCTTCTTGTAGTGCTCTACGGTCTGTTTGATATCTTCTATTTTGACGTGAAGTTCCCGGCAATCTACGCCATGTTCTTCGTAAGCTTCGGAGCACTTTACCTTCTCATGAAGAAGCATTACTGCAAGACCTACGCGCTGTCGCTTATGATATACCTGCTGTAGTTAGGATAAATTAGCATGAAAAATCGAATTCTAGCATTCATAAAAACCAATCTAACGGTCATACTTTTCGTTGTTTTCTCGGTCCTTATCGAGATGATCTCGGTTTATTCGATTGAAAAAAGCCCATTCATCAGCTATCCATGGATCTGGCTCGGCCTTCTCTTTCTGATCGCCGGCATCATGCTGATGATAAAGAGCGAGCTTGTACGCCTCATAATCGGTGTCAGCTTCATGGCTGTCCAGTCTATTATCTGTATGATCATGGCCGTGCTCTTCAACATGGCGGGACAGTATTTCGACTTCGGAATGCTCAACCTCAGGAACGACGCCTTCGGTATCCTCGAAAATATACCTATGGACTTCGTCACCTTCTACACAGCGCTTTTCTTCTGCCTGGTATTTGCTATTTCAACAGCAAGGCGCCGCAGAAAGAATGTCGAGCAGCAGGCAAGTGAGAACACAGCCGAGATTAAGACCAAAAAGCGCATCCGTCTTATCAGTGGCTCAGCCATTGCAGCTGCCGGACTTCTTGTGGCTGTACTCTCAACCTACAATGTCAACAAAGACCAGAAGAGCAAATACGACGACCTGCGCTACTCCACCGACAGCTCTGTCTACAACGCCTACGGCGTCAGCGGCAACCTGATAAATGAGTTCGCAAGCGGCCTCATTTTCACAGAAAACGAGGTTATCGCAGACAGCAAGGTCAACGACTTTATTTACGCCGAGGTTTCGGAGCCTACCGACTGCTTCGGTATTTCCAAGGACAATAACGTGGTTGTGGTTCTCGTGGAATCCCTTGAGTGGTTCGGCATGATGAAGAATGATTACCTTCCGAACGCCCTTCCTCTTACGGACGAGCAGTACGCGGAGCTCTTCCCGAACCTGACCGCCTTCGAGAGCAGCAGCGTGGTCATGACAGATTTCCACTCGAAGGAGAAGACCGATATCTCCGAGACCATGAGCATACTCGGTTCATATCCGACTCACGGCTACATCAATTATGACTATTATGAGGGTGCGATACCGCAGACCATTCCAAATATACTTCGGTCGCTCTACGATGATGACATCGTGATCAACTCCTACCATAATGGCTCGAAGACCTTCTACAACAGAGACGTTGCGCATGTCAGCTACGGCTTCAGCCACTTCATGAGTTCGGAGGAAATGTACCAGCTTTCAGACCAGATGCAGAAGGACGGTCTCGCCGACCACGAGATCATGCATAACTATATGGGCGAGGGTGAGCGAAACCTCGACTCGGAGATGATCGAGCTCTGTAAGGATAAGATGTTCCCACAGGATCAGAGATTCTTCACCTACATTACTTCCATCACCATGCATGGCATGTATTACGAGCGTAAGAATCTTGCTGATTATAAGGAGAAGCTCCTTTCGATCTACACGGACCGCACCGGTTCCGATGAAGAGGAGCTGCTGATCAATTACCTCTGCACGGTTATGGAGTTCGACAAGGCTCTCGGCCTCTTGATGGATGACCTCAGAGAAAAAGGCCTCCTTGACCACACAACCATCGTGCTCTTCGGAGACCATAACTGCTACTACCAGGATCTTAGTAACTACGTTAAAAATATATATGATTACGATACCGAGATGAACTACAGTGACCTCTACCGCGTGCCTCTCATGATCTACGATGAGCACGTCGGCCACAAGGTGATCGACAAATTCACCTGCACAGCTGACATCGCACCGACCATCCTGGATCTCCTCGGTATCAAATACTACAGCAACATGTACTACGGCCACTCCGTATTCTCGGAGGAAGAATCGGTCATTTACTCAAGGGCCTATAACTTCTTCGTAGATGACGGAATCGTTGCAAAGAGCCTTTCCAGACCGCTCTTCAAGGCAGATGACGTGACCGACGAGGACTGGGACGACTTCCGCGAGCGCGGAAATACACTTATCGACAAGCTGGAATACTGCGACCAGATATTTACAAGAGATTTCTTCTCGGACAAAGCCAACTATGATATGTTCCTGGAAAAGATGAAGGATATTAATTCGGAGCTTATCCAATAATTTATAACACATTAATAATCAACGAATTAATCTAATATGATCATCGATCAGATAAAAATGATACACCGTATGATGATCAACCGATTTATGATCACAAAAAACCGCCGCAACTCTGCAGCGGTTTTTTTATATCAGTCAAGCCTGAATTGTTTTCTTCGCGGCCTTCTTTTTAATGATCGAAACTATAACAAGTATTATTATAAGCACTGCGGCAGCGCTGAAGGAGATGATCGAGCTTGCAAGATATTCCTTCTTCTCATCGATCTTTGAAGCGACCTCCGACAACGGAGTCTTTTTTAGAAGATCGATAAAGCTGCTTCCCGAAAGGTCCTTTCCGGCTTTAAAATGCATGATCAGCTGCCAGACACCTGCTCCTATGAAACAACAGATCATGGAAACCGCAAAGGAGAAGATAGCTGTCGGAACAGTCTTTACTGCTCTGCCCTTCTTCTCATTCTTCTTCATCAGAAGAGTTGTAAGGCCTGCAGTAAACAGCGCCAGGAACATTGAGATGCCAATCGTGAAGAGAAGTGGCTTTATGCCATTATCCTTCTTCCTGGTGCCATTCGTCTTAACTAAACCTTTTTTCGTAACGTGAATACTTCTTGCTGTTATATTTCCTGCGGAATCAGAAGCTTCAAAGGTGAAGGTCTTCTCATCCTCATCCATCTTACCTATGTAGCTGAAGCTTCCGTCTGCTTCGCAGGCTATCTTCTCGCCGTTGCAGCTAAGCTCGCCGGCGTCAGTCTTTCCCGCAAATCTCACAGTGCTCTCAGAGGTTACCATACTGTCCGTCGCGCCGTAAATATCTATGTACGGCGGCATCGTATCAACCGAAATAACCTTTGTCTCGGTATAGCAGACATTTCCGTCCTCAACCTGAATAGTAAGATCGTTCGTTGCCATGCTCTCGAGGCTGACCTGCGCGGTGCTGCTGCCTCTCCACACTATCTCGGTCTTCGCCTCATTAAGTATGATCCTTCCCGGATATTCACTACTTCCGGCGTCAAACTTTATCACCGCATTCTGTCCGTTCGTGACCTCCGGTGTTTCAATCTCAAGGCTTATCGGCAGCTCAGGCTTAAAGGTCTTCGACCATGATATAAAACCTGCGTCCCTGTCCTTCGCATTGATCTGCACCGTAATATCACCGTCAGCCGGATCAAAAAGAATATGATCGTCAAATACTCTGTCATAATAACTCTGAGCCGCAAGATACTGCTTCGCATCGCCCTGCACTATCATAAGCGCAAACTCGTCGCAGTTGCATTCCTGCGCGGACGCATCAAAATGTATATCCACCGTTCCGTCTGTTACGTTGCACTCGATAGAGAGGCACTCGTCCTTGCCTGCGGCTGTATTTCCGCTGATACTAAGCGTATTTTCAAGGAGCATACTGTCCCTGACCTCAACGCCGGTACCGTCCTCGCCGTAAACCTCAACCATAAGCCGGTAATCGCCGTCCATAAGCATCTCTGGGTAGAACGCGAAATTCTCTTCTCCACCGGCAGAGCCTGAACCATCGCAAAGCTTGATGCGGGTAGTGATATTTTCGTCAGCATCCAGCTGTACGGCAGTGATGATGTATCTGTAATAATTATTTCCGTAATTAACCGTTATCCCTCCGATGACCTTCGGAACCTTCATGCCCGCTTCCGGCGATGCAGAAAAATAAGCATTCTCTATTGAAATATTCTTATGCCACGGAAGAACATCGATCGTGATCTCCTGATTTTTGCCCTTCTCGTAGTCAACAGTCCAGTCGCCCGAAGAAGCATTAGAGATGCAGTAATAGGTTGCATTGTCACCCTCTATCACCTGGTCAAAATCCTCAGGCTTCTCGTACTTCTTACCGTTCGGCGCATTAAATACAACCACCGGCTTCTCCGTATCGTAGCCGACAATGATAGTAATATCCATCGACTTCTCAAGCGTTACAAGCGGTCCTGTAGCAGCCGAAACACTTAGCCCGCTGATGAGTAGATAGCAGATGACCATAACCACCGCTAACACTTTCAGCAGTATTCTATTTTTAACGGAAACCTGTTTCATCTATATATCCCCTGACCGGCAGATGTAAACTCCACCCTATTTTTTTCTACAATCAGAACAATCATCCGCCTTGTTTTCTATCAATACTTGTGTGAACTGAGTGCCTTGTCCTCATCGCCCCAGACAAGCTGGAAGCTTACGTTCTTTCCATTCGATGCAGAACCATGAGCGAGAACCGCAAAGGCAATATGTCCATTCTGCTGCTTGTACCAGCCAATGAAGAAGTCGCCGTGAGCTCTCTCTTCAGCAACAAATATCCACCAGCCCAGCTTCACGTGGAATTCGCCGGCAGCCGAAAGTCCGATAACCTGATCGGTTATGGCAAGCCCTATAGTTCCTGTAAGTTCAAGAAGGAAGTTGTCCTCATCGATCTTCGGTCCTACGGTAACCTCCACAATCGCTCCGTTCGGCTCATCCTGCACCACAAACAGCGGATTCTCATAATCAAGCCCAAAGCCCAGCTGAATCTTCGCATGACCGAGTTCAACAAACTCCAGTAGCTTTGCTGTTGCCTCCGCCCTTATACGGAATTCCTTAAGCCTGAATCCCAGAGTAACATCATCCAGCTTGAACAGACTCACATCGCCGACATATTTCTCAAGTCCCTTGCAATAAGCAGATATCTTGGCAAAGGAGATATCCATCGAACCTACAAGCTCCATCGAGAAGAGCGAAGTCCAGTCTTTTGTAACATCAACCTTGCTTATGTCCTGAAGCCCCAGTTTGAAATCACTGAGCGTAACCGGCACACTTCCTAAATACGTATTTATGTCCTTATCGGCCATAAGCATGATCTTATCAAGCTTCCAGTCCTTAAGAGCTATCTCAAAACCAACTCCATCGGCAAGCAGTGCGACATTTGCAGTCACCTTCAGCGAAACATCACCGCTCTTGGTATCTATCGAGAACTTCATATCGCCCGGGTTCATATACATATATGTATTTCCCAGCTTCACCGGCGTCATCTCACGCTTTTCACTGTTGCCGAAGTTTATTTCCAACTTGAAGTCCACTCTATTCTTGCTCAGCGTGAGCGCGACATCCGAATCAAGTGAATAACGGAATATGTCATCAGCTCCAATTTGTGACAGAACCTTCCCCTGGAACGGAAATGCCGAAGAAAATGCATCCAGATCCAGCACAGCTCTGTCTGGATAGATCTTCAAACCTGCAGAATCTCCCTGGAGCTTCATGAAATCATGAAGATAAAAACCGCCCACTACCATAGTATCCACCGGATAATCATCCGAGGTGCCATTCTTCGTCTGGTCATTATAAATCTGCACCTTTCCGCCAACCGGCAGACTTGCCGTGATACCCTTCTTTGCATAATAGCCCGAAAGGCCGCCTATCGATGTATCGGTGAACAAAACTGTTGTCTTGCCGAAATCCATTGTAATATTGTAGTCATTCTCGCGGTCGCCCGTAAGAGTAACAGGATCGTTGAAGATCAGCCAATCGTTAAGCTGAACGAGGCCCGACATCTCAACTGTATTTCCGGTCTCACGGACATTCGTCGCCGTAAATATATATTCACCGAAGCGGATAACATTTGTATCGCCGCCCGAAACTATAAGGCCGCTGGCAAAAACAGCTCTCCTGTTGTTGTATGTCACATAAACATCGTATATTCCGGTCGGAATCTTACCCGGAACCGTAACCTTCGCTGATGTGCTGTCAATATACTCCACGGTACATTCATAATTGTCCATACCACTGAGCTTAATGGACATCTTGGCATCCTTGTCAAACTCCTCACCAATCAGAGTAAGATACTGCGGCGCCTGAGAAGGATAGATCATCTTCTCCTTCAGACCGTTGATCACAACGTCTCCGAAGGTTATTTTTAACTTGCTTTCGTTATCATTGTCTTTCAGATCATTACTAAAGAGCGAGTAGTCCGCCCTCGCAAAAATGATCGGCGAATTCTCATACCTTATCTCAAGGAATCTGTCCACCCTGTAGGTATCTATCGGCTCGTAGCTTACAAGATATCTGTTCTGACTTATGCTGTAAATATAGTTGTAGAAGGTTGTTATCGAATCCGAAGAATCGACATAGTAATACTCGCCATTTCCATAAGACGAATACTGCTTCAGAAGTCCGGCATCAACACCATTTCCAAGGCCAACCGAATAGATGGAAATATTTCTGTTCACGCAAGTCTCGTGCAGCTTATCAAGCTCGTCCGGTCCCGGAGCTCCATCCTGGCCGTCGCTCATCAGGATCATGATATTCAGAGTCCTGCTGCCGCTGTCAGGGAACATTGTATTTGCGTACTGAACAGCATCGAAGATGTCGGTTCCTCCGTCCGCGCAGAGTGCATCTGCAGTTTCCTTCAGCTTATCCTTCGACGAACCAAGTGGTGCAACATAGTTCTCCTTAACGCCGCTGGCGAAAGGAACTATACCTATCTTGATGCTCGGATCGGCATTCTCCACGAAGGCCTTAACCGCTGCACTCAGATCATTTCTCGGCTTACCATCCATACTACCCGAATCATCGCAGACCAATACAACGTTGATAGAATCGTAGGTGATCTTCTCAACTGTATAATCCGTTATCTCGCAGTCAGTATCGGTAACATCCATGTGAGCCTTGAACTCATCCGGATCCTTCGCAAGCACATCGTCACTTGTAACGACCGCAGTTATCTTGTTCGGAAATGCTTCCTTATCAACCGAGATAATGCTTATCGAACCGGCCATCTGGTTGAGGGTGTCGGTCATATCATCGTCAAGCGAACCGCCCGGCTGATTGTCCGAACCGTTGTTATTATATTCGTCATCGTTGTCGTAGTTATCGTAATTGTTATTATAGTTATTGTAGTCATCATCATAATTATCATAATTGTCGTTATAATCATTATAATCGTCATCATGATAATTATTGTTGTTATTTATCGCATCATCAATGATCGGATTATTTGTGCTTTCCTCTGTATTGTTCCAGATATCCACTCCAGGATTATTGTTATTTCCGTTATTCATCGCATCATCGATGAACTGATTACTCGTACTTTCCTCTGTGTTGTTCCAGATGTCCACTCCCGGATTATTGTTATTTCCGTTATTCATCGCGTCATCGATGAACTGATTACTTGTACTTTCCTCTGTATTATTCCAGATGTCCACTCCCGGATTATTGTTATTTCCGTTATTCATCGCGTCATCGATGAACTGATTACTCGTACTTTCCTCTGTGTTGTTCCAGATATCTACACCTGTATTTCCGTTGAAATTATAATCGCTGTCGATGTCGCTTTCCGTAGTGTCATCTCTGTCGCTGTAATCAGTGATGCCGTCAAATACATTCGAATCAATGTCAGGAAGCTCCTCAGGAAGACGGTTCTCCTGCATCCTTCTGACATAATCTGAGAGGTATTTTCTCTCCTCAGGATCATCCGTCTTGAAAAGAATATCATTTATTTCGTCAACGATCGCCGCATATTCCGCATCCGACGACTGAGCAGCCGACCTGAGACACTTCTCGAGGTATTCAACAGCCTCTTCCCTGTCGCCCTCAGCATAAGCGATGTCAGCCAGCTCAAGATAGATCTTCGAAGCCATAGCCGAATCACTCAGAGCAGCGTTCCTGAGCTTGTTCTTGATATAGTCGGACAGACTGTCCCTGCCAATAACCGCCTTGTAAATATCGTCTCCGAGGCTCTTCAGGTACTCGAGCTCCTCATCACTGTAGCTGTCATCGTCCTGACTCTCGGAATCAATATAGGTCAGCACAGTGATAGCACTCTTATCCTCATCATTGCCGGAACCGAAGCCCACCTTCTTATCCTCAACCTTGCCCTCTCTGACAAGCCTTGACGCAATGATCAGACCCTCGCCGTCCGCATCATCCGAAACATCATCGGTGATCTCCTTATAATCATGGAGCAGCAGCTCAGACGAAAGCTTTGCCTTCTTCATGGTCGGAAGGTCCGAATAAGCATAATCCGTATCCGCCCACGCCTTAAGGCTCTTAAAATACTCCCTTAATTCATCGTCATCGTAAATATATGCATTGCCGCTGTCTACCTCCACAAGTACGCCAACCGCAAGAAATGCCTCCGCCGCGATCTTCGCGTCCTTGTTGTCGGTAAGCCCCTCGCCGATTGACGCAAAAGAACTTCCGACAGCGTTCCTGATTATCTGAGCTCTGTCAGTCTCACCATCCAGCTTGTAAAGCTCTCCGGCTGTCTTCAGATAATCCTCATTGTAATCAACCTCTTCGGCACACTCACTGAGCAGCGACTTGGCACTGTCCAGATTGCCCGCCTGCGCGATAAGCTTAACTATATCGAAGTAGCCTTCCTCCGGCTCATCGCCCGCCTTCTTCGACTCACTGCTTTTATCGCTGAAATACGTTCCATTATCAGGATTAACCGGCGCAGTTCCTCTGATCAGGCACACTAAACCAAAGACCGTGACTGCACCCATACAGCAGGCCTCTGTGATCCATATTAATCTACCCTTTTTGTGAAATACAGCTGCGATAATCGTCAGAACGAAAACGATAGCTGTTCCGATTATGATCTGCCCCATATTAACCCCTCACTATAAAAATCTCGATAGAATAAGCTCACCTCATTATACTACCTGAAGCTGCTTTACTGCTCCACCACATCAACGCCTGATACTACTCTACTGGCGTTCAACTTCAGCATAGACCTCACGTTTCGGGACGCCTCGGATCTCCGCAACCTTCTTGATTGCGTCCTTCTTGGTCATCCCCTCGGCGATAAAGCTTTCGACATGCTCAACCACGGACATATCCTCCCACTCAGCAGCCTTTTCCTGCTCTATCTCCTCAGAACTCTTGCCCTTTACTATTAAGACAAATTCACCGCGCGGTAGATTTTCATCATTATAAAAAAATTTAGCCTCACCGAGAGTTGTCCTCATAAAGCTTTCGTGTTTTTTAGTCAGTTCCTTGCATATGGTCAGCTCTCTGTCGCCAAATCTTTCGTACAGTTCCTCAAGAGTTTTCATAAGTCTGTGAGGCGCCTCGTACAGTACTATAGTTCTCGTTTCATCCTTTAACGAATCGAGTACCACCCTTCTTTCCTTTTTATCACTCGGAAGAAAAGCCTCAAATACGAATCTTCTCGTCGACTGGCCCGAAGCGATCAACGCATTTACTGCCGCACAGGCTCCCGGAACCGGAACAACGGTTATCCCCGCATCAAAGCATTTTGACACGAGAACCTCGCCGGGATCTGATATTCCCGGAGTGCCCGCATCCGTGATAACTGCGATATTCTGCCCCTCGAGGAGCTTTCCGACAAGATAGTCCGCCTTGTCGTATTTATTAAATTCATGATAGCTCGTCATAGGAGTTTTGATCTCGAAATGATTGAGAAGCTTGATGCTGTTTCTCGTATCCTCCGCCGCGATGAGGTCTGCCTCTTTCAGCACCCTCACCGCGCGGAAGGTCATATCTTCAAGATTTCCTATCGGAGTCGCCACTAAGTAAAGTAATCCGGACATAATATCTCTACCTTATTCCAGTTTATTCCTCGGATTCGTCACCAGGAGAATCCTTCTTCTTTCCTTTTTTGATCTTGAGGATCACGCATACCACGATAGCCGCAACAGACACACCTGCAAGTGCGATCAGCAGTGCAACCGGTGTATCATCTCCCGTCTTGGCTGCGCTGTCATTATCAGCAGTAAGATAGATGCTTACCTCTTCACCATTCGTTGACGCTGAGTTTATAGCACTTGTCAACGCATTCAGAGTCGATACACCTGTTCCCTCCGGAGCGGCATTCGACCCATTTCTGCTCACGATAAAAACTGCAAATACAGTGAGCATCAACATCGCTATAAGCTTTGTCAGTTTTCTCCTTTTTCCCATATACCCTTCTCCCTCTTTTTTAGGCCGTATCGTACAGCTCCCTCGGCCATTATTATTCTTCTGTAACGATTGATGATTCCTTTTTAGTCGTCTTTATTAATCTCTACAGATCGTTCTCGGTGATGGTCATCAGCATATCTCCGGTGAAGTCGCCAAATGCCTTGCCTATCGACTCCATGCCTGTGATGTCGCCACCCTTCATGATGCGATTTGCCTGGTTTGAAATTACTCTTTCAAAATAATTTCTTACAGTTCTCGCATTACCGAAATTGTCGCCCTCGGCACTGCGGAGCTGTGAGAACTTCTCGATCAGCTTGATCTCAAGACCCTGCTCGAGATGATAATCCTGCTCGTGACAGTAACCCTTAAATATCTGGAGCAGTTCTTCATTCGAGTAGTCCTCAAATGCTATGTATTTGCTGAAACGCGACCGAAGACCCGGATTGGAATCAAGGAACTCATCCATCCTGTCAGTGTAGCCTGCAACGATTACGATCAGCTCGTCTCTGTGATCCTCCATGATCTTGAGGAGAGTATCGATAGCCTCCTGGCCGAAGTCGCCCTCCTTGTTATTTGCAAGCGTGTAGGCCTCATCGATGAAGAGTATGCCGCCCATCGCCTTGGCTGCAACCTCCTGAACCTTCTCGGCGGTCTGTCCCATATAGCCCGCAACCATTCCGGCGCGGTCCGTCTCCACCATCTGGCCCTTCGAAAGTATTCCAAGGCTCTTGTAGATCTTGCCGAGATATCTTGCGATGGTCGTCTTACCTGTACCCGGATTACCCGTAAATACAAGATGTCTCGAGATGTATGGACTCTTCAGGCCTCTCTTCTCTCTCAGCTTCTGCACGAGGAGAAGGTTGACCATGTCGTGTATTTCCTTCTTAACCGCGCCGAGACCGATAAGGTCGTCAACGTCGCGGAGTATTTCGTTTATTTCCTTAAGGTTGAGACCGCTGTCATTTGATGAGCTCTCCGGCTTTGCGCTGTAGGAACCGGTAACAGGGCTTGGCATACCCATCGCACCCGAAAGGCCGCCTCCGAAGCCTGTGTCGCCGCCAACGCTGTCATTGTAGCGGTTCATGGCGCCGCGGCTCATATTTTCGGCAACGTAGAGCATATCATCTCTATCCTCGTCGGTGTATTCATCAGCACCGCCGTAGCCCGGACCGTTGTAGCCACCGGCATAATCACCGCCGCTGCTGTCACGTCCGCCATAGCCCGGTCCGCCAACTGCAGGCCCTCCGCCGCTGTGATAGCTCGAATTCTGGTATCCGCCACCGTACATTCCCGGACCGTAATTGCCCGGACCCGCACTCTGTCTGTTTGCCGCGCGACGGTTTTCTTCTTCCTTACGCTTCTCTATGTCATCCTTGTCGCTGACAAGCTGGTATTTTCCAACCTTGATCGCACCCTGCGAAGGCTTATACTGATTGAGCGCTCTCGCCTCCTCGGCAGTTGCGCTCGTCGGCGGCTTATTTGCGTTGTTCAGATACGCCGGTCCGAAAGTATCCTCGACGCGTCCCTGAATAATCTCGTCGAAGAACTCAAGCTTGATGATATAATTCAATATGTTATTTACAAAATACGTGTGGAGTCTCTGTTCGAAACGAAGAGAATTGCCGTTGCAGTGAACTATCATGTCGCCAAACTGCTTGAAGAGCTGGAAGAGCTCTCTGGAATCCTCAAGAGCCTGATTGACGCCGCCGTGCATCTTCCTCTCGGTGATTGCGATGCTTCTGACTGTCGGCGGGATCTTCTTCAGGAAGCTGTCATCGGAGATGTAGTCGAGACCGTAGCTCCTGGCAAGTATCGTGTAGTCCATCAGAACGTTAAGATTTGTATTAATGGTGTCGAGCTCGGCGAGATCAACATAGCCGTCGCAGACAGCCAGCAGAAATGCCATATTCATGAGCTCATCACAAAGCGAGAAGAACATATCTCCCTCAGGATAACCCGGGATCAGCTTCTCGTATTTTTCGCATATTTCGTTCGCCTTAATCAGGCGTTTCCTAAAGCTAACCATTTTCCCTCCTGTACATTATCAACGGATTCGCCCACATATATACCCGCTCAGTTGTAGCAAAATACGCCTTCGCAGGCATATATGTGTACGAATCCCATGTAATCTATTTAACCCAGAACTAATTGTAATAAGCCAACAACTCCCTGGTGTAGCTTCCGTCAGTATTGTAGACGTTCAGCGCCGGGAGTATCTTGAGGCCGCTTCTGCCGCCCTTGATCGCCTCAACCAGAAATACACTCGGTTCGCTGCCTTCACGCGGCTGAACCATCTGCAGGCGTTTTGGCTCGAGGCTGTACTTTTTCATGATTGAAAAAACCTCTGCCATCCTGAAGGGCTTATGCACCATCGATAAGCATCCGCCAACCTTCAATAAATACGACGCCGCTTCCACTATATCTTCAAGCTTCACCAGTATTTCATGCCTTGCGATATTTATGCTGTCCTTCGGATTCTGCAGCCCGCCATTATCTACGATGTAAGGCGGATTCGAGGTGACGATATCACAGCTTTCGCGTGGGACGTCAATAGTCTTATCATTGATATCACTCTCAGCCGATGATGAACCGTCCGGATCATCGCTCCGAAGATTCGTTTTCCTATGCTTCACGATATTGCAGATGTCACCTGTGATCACCTTCAGTCTGTCGGAAACCCCATTCAACTCCGCAGACCGCGCGGCCATGTCGGCCATATGCTCCTGTATTTCTATCGCCGTAAAGGATGCCGCCTTTGATTTGGCAAGCATAAGGAGAGGTATTATCCCCGTACCTGTTCCAAGGTCCATACCTCTGCCGCTTTTTTTGCCGGTTGTGAAGTTTGCCAGCAGTACCGCATCCATTCCAAAGCAGAAATGCGCCGGATTCTGTATGATCCTGAAGCCGTTGCACTGCAGATCATCTATTCTCTCGCCGTCCTTTAACAGTTCGCTATCCGTCATTCCCGCACTCCTATCGTTACTGCCTGCATATATCGCAGATAATCCTGCACATCGATCAGTCACCTACGACCGGTCCTGCCACAGGTTTATTCATCGTTAAGCTTTGAACCTGTCTCTGAGCGTTCCAGTGCTTCAAGAGCCTTGAGCTCTCTGTCGTCGATCTTCTTGTCATCCTGCCTTCTCTTGTGAGGCTTGTATTTCAGCTCGGAAATCTTGTATTCTACAAGCTCCTTATTATCTTCATCATCAGTTACGATCAGCTTGACGTACTGGCGGAGAACGTTAACAGATGCAACCTCTCCTTTGGTTCCGTCAAATGCAGTAACCGTGTCGCCAACGTTCGGAAGTCTGCTGTTCAGGTATTCGTAGGTATCCTGCTCATGCTTGAGGCAGCACATAAGCCTGCCGCAGACGCCGCTGATCTTGGTCGGATTGAGCGACAGATTCTGCTCCTTCGCCATCTTAATAGACACCGGAACAAACTCCGAAAGATGCTTATTGCAGCAAAGCTCTCTTCCGCAGATTCCAATACCACCGCTGATCTTGGTCTCGTCTCTAACGCCTATCTGCCTCAGCTCGATCCTCGTTCTAAATACAGCTGCCAGGTCCTTAACAAGCTCACGGAAATCGATCCTTCCGTCAGCTGTGAAATAAAACAGCACCTTGTTGTTGTCAAAGGTGTATTCTGCATCGATCAGTTTCATCTTAAGTTTGTGAGCTGCGATCTTCTCGTTGCAGAGCTTGATGGCCTCCTTGGACTTCTCCTTATTTGTCTCATAACGACGTGTATCATCATCCGTTGCCGGGCGGATGATAGTCTTAAGCTCGGTCGCGAGCTTCTCGTCATCTATAGTCCTCTTGCCGAGCACGCATTTGCCGTACTCAACGCCTCTTGCCGTCTCAACTATAACAGCCTGTCCGGTCTCGATGTTATGCTGTCCCGGACTGAAAAAATATATTTTGCCGTTTGGTCTGAAACGGACGCCAATAACTTCCTTCATTCTATGTCTCCATTCTATTTCTTGTTATGATCCTTCTTGTCTGTTGCGGATCATATTATTTTCTATATTTCCGCGCTTCTCAATACTAATATTCATCTATAGCGTGCTTTCCTTTACACTCTTACTGATTATATCTCTTTAAGAGTCATGATGAGCAGTCTCATGATGTCCTCGAGCTTCGCATTTGCGGCGATACGGATCTTCGCCTTGTCGATAGCTCTCGCCTTATCCTCAAGCTCGTTGAAGGACAGGTATTTTGCCTGCTCCATGATGGTCTTGTACTGATCCTTGAACATAATCTTGTCGATCTTGCCCGTAACCTTCAGCATCAGTATGTCCCTGTACCAGATCATCATAAGGTCGAGGTACTCGCCTATAGTGACCTTGTAATGCTTGTCGCAGTCCTCGATGACAGCCGCTATAGCCTCGCCATCCATCTTGTAAATATTTGTCTCAAGCTGGATGACTGACTTCACAAGCCTGTCATAATCCTCGTTCGTTGCAAGCTTGATGGCCTTGCCGAGGTTGCCCTGTGCATATTCCACGCAGAAGTTTGCTTTCTTCTCATCCAGTTTGAAATTCTCAACCAGATATTCGAAGATGTCTCTCTCCTTGACCGGCTTCGTCGACAGCGTGATACATCTTGAAATGATGGTCGGAAGCAGCCTGTCAAGCGTGGTAGTAAGAATAATAATTATACCATATTCCGGCGGTTCTTCAATAGTCTTAAGTAAGGCGTTCTGCGCCTCTATGGTCATAAGCTCACCGCTCTCGATGATGTAGATCTTGTATTTTCCGCTGTACGGCTTGATGTCGATTGTATTTATCACGTTGTCCCTGATGTCCTTAACGGAAACAACTGTCGGCTTCTCCTGCTCGACGAAAATAAGGTCCGGATGATTTCCCGAATCGACCTGCTTGCAGGACTTGCACTGATTACACGGATCAACACCGCCCTCTTCACACTGCAGCGTCTTCGCGTACGAAAGCGCAAGGGACCTCCTGCCGCTGTCAGCCTCGCCACAGATGATATATGCATGGCTCACGCGGTTCATCTCAATACTTGCTTTAAAATGTCTTATTATATCTTCATGTCCTACTATATGCTGAAAATCCATCTGCAGCACCTGCCTTTCTATCTATATGACAACTCTGATGGTTGTTTGATTTTAATGTTACGAGTTTTATTACTGATCTAATCTGAAAGAATTCTGTCTCTAATACTGTTTTATATTGTAATTATCCTTCTACGTCCAACGAGGAACGCCATTTTATCATTTGATAAGTTCTTCGACCTCTT
>JAEEGF012369173.1_pt1 | contig 18363 bp, 30 predicted proteins | sample 9134171 | NCBI WGS metagenome assembly JAEEGF01 (sample SAMN16246542, study PRJNA631951) | gut metagenome | biome: gut microbiome; feature: rumen; material: AP-attached | host: Bos | place: Iran: Karaj | collected 2018-10
AACAGACGGTCTTTCTGACAATTATGAATCCCCCGTACCTACTGGTTGCTTTACGCAGGTTGTTTACAAGCAGCACCTTCACAAGGACGGCAGCGGCAATGTAGTAGCCAGTACCACAAACAGAACTCAGGGTGGATGCTTCCAATCAATGAGATATACAGCTCACAGTCATATTGGAAGCAGTTCTTCGTATGGTGGATGTTATAAAAGCGCGGTTTACAATGTGCATAACCATACAGGAAGTAGTACGTCAGGAACAGGATGCTATACCGCCTTTGATAAATATACTACACATACCCATAGCGGAAGTAGCTCGTCGGGCGGCGGATGTTATGGTACAGTAGAATACTACTATTCTGTAAAAGAAAAGAAAAAAGTGACATGTGGTGGAAAAGTAAAAACAGAAAATTACCACGAAAATGGTGTAGATTATGGAACATATGATATATGTCAGTCTTGCGGCTATCGCTGGACCGCTGGAACAGGACCAAGTACATGTGGCAGAGATGTCACTAAAACAGTAACTGAAACCGGATGGACAACAGATTCCGGGCATGCAGGTCTTACCGGAGAAACGAGATATTCGCTTAACTGTAATAATCTTCCTTTAAATGCAACACCTGTATACAAAACAGCTTGCGGAATGACAGCTGGTAGCAGATATGCATCAGAAGGTGTTGATTATTACACAACAAACTGCGGTGGAAGCCCGTTAAATACAAGCCCGACATATGATGTTACTTGCGGCAAGACTCATGGAAGCAGATATCAGGATGAGGGTATTGACTACTACAGCAGATCTTGCGGAAGGTCTAAAGGAGAGGTTGTGAGAGTGATTGCTTTATACTAATGAGAAACGTGGCACATTATGCCATTAAATATATACCCCTTCGCCATTGCCGTCAGGACTGCATTTGTGTATGTCCTGACGGCAACTTAATGTTTATTTTTGTGATTGCTGTGAATTAGTACTAAATGATGTGTAAATACACAATTTGTGGTATAATTCTTATAGTTATTGTTATCTAACAGTAAGTGATTACACGCAACCATCAACCCAGTTTAATAAGTATGTATGAGGGAAAATTACAATGAACAAAACAGAACTAATCGATGCAATCGTAAAAGAGACGGGGCTTACAAAAAAGGATGCCAGTAAGGCACTGGATGCTCTCACAGCCACAGTTGCAAAGGAGCTTAAAAAGAAGGGGAAAGTTCAGCTTGTTGGTTTTGGAACATTTGAGACTGTTAAGAGAGCAGCAAGAACAGGTAAAAATCCTCAGACAGGGGAAGCTCTTAGCATCCCAGCTTCAATAGCTCCAAAATTCAAAGCAGGAGCTGCATTAAAGGACGCTGTTAACGGCAAGAAGTGATTTTATAGCTAATGTGAAACTGGAAAAAATTTTTTTGAAAAAGTAGCCGAAAACGTACATTAAACTCTTCGGAACTAAGAAAACGATTTTTCAGTTTTGAGCCAAAAACGTACATTAAAATGTTACGAGAACAAAGAGACGGACACTAATAATCCGTCTCTTTTTGTATCATATTATCCAAAATGTCTTAATTTAACTCTACGCCCTTTACAATAAGGGCAAGGTTCATGATGCCTGAACTGCATTTCAACTCTTTTAGCGATGGACATTGGATAATGGTGAGCAACATCATTAGGACAGTTCCGCCCGAGAAAAGGAAAAAGATACAGGCATATCTTGATGTGATGGCTGACGGAAACCTCGCCTATAAATACAATGAGCGGGCATATGAACAGTACAGAGATAAATTAGAAAAAGGCTTGGAAGAAATGCGGAATGATCCTGAGTTTGAAGAGTACAATAAGAATAATCCCTGGTAATGATGCACGAAAAAGGAGCTGTTGTAGCAGCTCCTTTCCGTATGGTATTAAAGTCATAAATAATCATGCCACCATGCGCAGTGACTATATGAAAAGCCCCGCGAAAGGCTTGTTCATATCAATGTTGCAGGCTCTAAGCCTCTCATTTCGAGTGCTTCATTAGCTGTTGGATGCGTCCATTTAAAGCCATCAGAGTTTTTATCAAATACTTCAATAACCGCCTGTATGCTATCAGAAGTGGTTTCGGTCATTGGATAACCTATAAAGTAAGCAAGTTCCTTTCCATCAGGCATCCTGATATAATCACCAAGCATCATCTGATGTTCGTCGGCACCCCATTTAATCTCTGAATCCTCTAGTCGGTTATTCCTTATAAACTGGATAATGTCTTGTCCTGTCATGCGATACAGCCCCCTTTCATTACTTGATAGAGCTATGGTATCACATGTCAACATCCATTTCATTCGCCGTGTGGTTGAATAGATTGGGTTCAATCCTTTACTGTAATTTCCAGAACACCTTCTTCTGTAGGGTATATGTGATCAACCTCGTCCTTCAAATATCCCTCTAAGAATTGTTCTTGTGACTCATAGAAAGGGAGTTTGTTTGTACTTTTAACTCTGAATCCGTCAACAGTACCAACAACAAGTCCTTTAGTATCATGTATAAGTGGAATAAGGTCTCTTACCTTAACAGGAGCCACATAAGAACCGTCTTTAAGTACGCAGGATAAAACCTTATATCGAGCATGTCTATAACACTCTTTGAAGGCGTATATTGCCCCGGAAACACCGTCCTCGCTAAATACATCGCATCCCACTTTATTAGTATCTTCGTTTAAAAAAGTTACAACCCAGTCTTTTACCATAAATTCTCCTTATAAATTACAGATTACTGGCTTACCATGAAAACTAAGCCCTAAGTTATTTCCATATTTATTGATTTCAGCGATTTCCGCATCTGTGAGCTTTAATAATTCCTTTGCTTCTGAAATCGCATTGCATTCCTCGCCATTACAATCTGCTAGTTCCTCTATGCTTCTCATATAAGCCCACATAGCACGACAGAGCAGTTCTTTTTGTCTTATAGCTTTCATACAAACTCCTTTTATCCTAACTTATACAGAATTTCTGTAAGCATTTCTTGATATGCATTTTCTGTACAGGAAACCCTATTATCGTCAATAGAATCACTAAGCATCTGCTTAATACTATCTATGCCTTTGGGCTGTTTGCTGACAATATCCGCTATGATTTGCTCTTTTGTCATTACTGATTTCCGCTCCAAAATATGTCCATCACGGATTTCTTTATATTCTTCGTATTCGTACTGATAAAACTCTTTATCCATTCCCTCTAAATCATCAAGATCAATAAGGTTATACCAGTAAATATTTCCACTAAAGGCACATCTTACTTTGATGCAGTGCTTAACACCTGCCTCTGGATCTGCGTCCAGTTTAGGACTGCGTAAATAATTATCCATCATGTCACGACGGATATTATGTATAAGCTCTTCCTTAGTAGGAGCAATACTGCCATCGGCAGCATTCCCCTCGTCACGTCCATTTTTTATAGTGCTTAATGAGCTGTCGTATTTACATAACCACATATTATTAACCTCTCAACCGCTTTATGTTAAATCACAGGCATACAATACATCATCCATATCAATAGAAACATCAATATCTTTCTTCCCAAGACTTGCCTGCACATTCTGAACAACACCGTCTTTAGCAAATACTAATACTTGTACTTTATCCATAACTTCTCCTTTCAAATTTCCAATAAAACTAGATTTTATCTGCCTTGAGTAAAGGTAGCTGTTCCTCAAACTCCATTTGACCACTGCCTCAGATAATCAGTATCGACATATTTCAGTCACCCCGCCGTATGCAGATTCAAAGCTCCGGATCGCCATTGATTATCTCTTGGTGAATAACACCTGCGTAGCACTAACCTTTATTCAAAACATTTTCTCTTGTTCAACTGTCCTTATTATACTATATATACATATAGTAGTCAAGCGTATATGTACATATAGTTTCAAAGTAATTAAAATACACTATCAAACCGCATAAATAGTAGGTTTCACGTTCAAGCTATCAGATATGCATATGACATTTCTCTGTCTTTGTACATTATAATATGTGTACATAAGTCTTGTCATTAAACGTGTGGTTGAGTATTGGAATCCCAACATAAAACCTAGATTGACACACGGATCTGTCCCTGATATACTATATGTACATATTATACTTATATACGAATTATCTATATGTACATTTATAATATAAGAACAGGAGGCGCATATATGCATGAGCTATGATAAAGATAAGGAATATATCGCTAAATATCTGAAAGACAAGCAGATACGAGTGCCCTTGAACTGGCTGAAAGAGGATTTTGAGAATAGAGTAAGACCAGCCATTCAGAAAACAGGAAAGCCTATATCTACTTTTATCAAAGATGCGGTAAATGAGAAGCTGGTCCGGGAAGGACTATGCCTGCCAGAAGATATACCATCAAAAGCATCCGGCACAATTAAAGCAGCTATACAGAAATATATTAAAAATGATAAGAAAACAGTTCTGTATATCACGGATGGAAACACCATGTATACCTATGTCAAAGCAGACGGAGCTAAATTTACATGGGAAGATGCTATGAGGGATTATGGCAACAGGGAATACGATAGCATTTCAGATGATGCCTATGTGGTTGAGATCAGGTGTAAAGAAATCCAGGACGTATAAACGAGCTATAAGCTATAAATTGTGTCAACAGTGTTGTCACAAATAGAAAGATGTTTTTTAAATAAACAGTGATATTACATCAGCTCAAACACTTATTAAGATAATTGACCAATCCAGGAGAGACGCCCTTAAAAAAGTTAATGAAGAGCTTATAAAAAACGTACATTAAATCAGCCGTCAGCTCCCCGGGTTTTAATGTACGTTCTCCATCGGAAACATATTGTACGATTATGGATAAAGTACATTTTAGGAAAAGCGTACATTATCCATCTAACCCAGTATTTATCTGCCTTAGATGTATGTTAGGAATAATGTACGGAATTTTTAAGTTTCAAGCGAAACTGGACCGGAGATAACCAAAAAAATTTTTTGAAAAGCACATTAGTCAGAACAAAATAATGTTAATAAAGGGAGAAGCGATCAGGTAGTAATGATTGCTTCTTTTTTGTGCAGAAAAATAAAATACGAAATGCTTATGGTAAGCTTTAATTGTAAAGTAAATAGATTCAATATTTCCAGTCTAAATAGGGGGAAAACTATTTTGTATAGGGAAGTAATAACCACCAAAGGAACAATAACAATAAAACACAAAAAAGCAGATTGGAGCAGAATGAAATTATGGTCAATGCTTGTGCAGCAGTTAAACATCATTTCCGAAGAGTTGTGTAACGTACTTGAAAATTGTCAGGCTCCATTTTGCTGGGATGACAATGCTAAAGTCTTCGCACTAAATTTTAATGAGGTAAAAGTGGCCGACTATGAGAAGTTCGTAAAGAACCTTAAAAAGTGCTGTATGATTATGGAAGATATGGGATGTCAGATAAGTGGCAAACTGGAACTTGCTTTTAAAGAGGTAGATGCCCTCTCCAGAGGATACGAAGATGTCCTTGTGAAGAAGGGAATTCTTTCGGTTGATCAGGATGGCATACGTGAAAGGGTGCAAAATATGATACAGGAACAGTGCTTATGCTATCCTGAATTCATGCTTGAAGTGCCTGATATGGAAGTTGAAGAAGAGAATTTCGAGGAACGGGAACACATTACCAAAAAAATAAGCAAAAACCCGGTCCAGACCTGGGATATCGGACTTGGAATAAGCAAAATAGCAGAACCCGTTGTTGGAGAAGACATGGCATATGGTAATAACGGATGCTTTGGGCCAGCAAAAGATGTGCTCCAGACTATATGTGGCCAAGAAGTTATAAGAATACAGTGCTACCGCATGCCTGAATCGGATTTTCTCTCTGATATGGAGGAATTATATAAAGACATGCAATCAGAAGGATATACGCTTTCCGGCTGCGCCATGCTTTACAATGATGGAATACTAACTAGCTCTTACAAGTATTTAGAAGATGGATCTTTCGAAACAGAAGAGATTGTCGATGATGACAAATGAGGAGATGGTTTCACTGACTGATTGCAAAAATGCTAAAAGTGTAGTATTATTATCTCAACGTAAAATTACATAGTAAAAACGGGAGAAGTCATGACGCATAATTGCTCATGACTTCTTTTTACGTTAATAACAGAACACTTCCTGCCAAAATGAGTGTTCACGCCAAAGGCGTATGTTGAATCTTGCGCCTTACAGGGGGCGTGGGTTCTTTTTACAGTCAAAGGAGAATGATAAGATGACTAAAGAAGAAAGAATTGAAGCACTCGCAAAAGAAATCATGCGCAAAGGCGAGCTTGTAAACTATGAGCTTATAGACCTTGCAGCAGGTGGTCATATGTCCATGTTCCATGTAGGACTAACTGACGAAGAACTTGTTAGAAGAGCAAAGAGAGAACATAAGGTTTGTTCGACATTTGCCAGCAAAAATGAGTTCAACATTGCTCTTGATACAATGTTCTCGTCAACCTATGAGGCAAAAAGACTTGCCAAATGGGTCCTTGACCCTTCTGCATCTCCAAGAACAGTATCAGAGGACATCTGCGATGAAAATCTTGGACGCATGATAAAGAAGAATGGAGCTCTTAAAAGTGTAGGCGGTTATGAGTTCATTCTTCAGAAACACGATTCAGATTACAGAAACAAGGTCACAGGACTTCCTTTTGATTTTGTAACTGCAACAGTCGTAGAGTAAAAGAAAAGACATCCGGGATATCCTGCGGATGTCTTTTTTATTTAAAACTGCTCAACAAAATCTTTAAGAGAAGGAGCAAGTTCAGAGATCATTCCGATACAGCTATTAAGATAATTAGGAATATATATTTTAAATCCGGTTCCAAAATCATCAAGAACCTCTTCACCAGCGTCCTCACATCTCTTAATAAATTTAGATCTCTTCATCTCATATTCAGTTATCATAGCCTCTACCAAACTTTTAAGACCAGGTTCAGAAACCTGTTTAGGAATCTTTTTAAGCTCTGTATAATCTTCAGAGGAAAGTCTTACCTTCTTTACTTCACCAAAACTATCTTTATAATTCATATCTATCAAATCCTTTCTTACAAAACTATTATCATCTGCTGTTAAAGAGAGTGAGGAATAATAGTCTCCTCGCCTCTTTGAACGTATGCCTTTATAACTATCTGATAATTTATAAGAAACAAATATTCAGTGCCCCATCAGTCTTCTGTGTAAGTCACCGGAATAATTCTCAAAGCAGTATTCTTATCTCTGTATACCTATTATACAGCTAAAGGATAATAAATGCAATACATTTATTATTTCGAGATGCCCTGTTGGAGGTGGCTGTTGCAAAACGGTATTGCAATAAATCCACATAGGGTGTATATTGGACATATGAATAATACACCATTTGCGTAACGCCAACAGAGGAGGATTTTATGCAGATTACAGAAGAACAGGCAAAGATCATCGCCACGGCGCTCATGAAGCCAATCAAAGACGGTTATGCAGAATCGCAGTTTGGAGTCTATAATGGAGATCAGGGTGTTGTAGGCATCGTAAGGAAATTTAAGAAATGCTACGTGTTCGTAGAGTTTAATGGGAAAAGAGATAATTCGGTAAGACTGCCCAAGATAACAACCCCCCTTCAGCTTGATGTTGTGATTGACAGGGTTATTGAAGCTCTTGATATTGCAGCAACCTTGCAGGGGAAAGATCTGGATACAGAAAAACCCAATTTCCATCCCTATAAAGTGGGCAGTTTTATTAAGAAGAGACCCGATTATAAGGAGCCGGAAAAGAAGAATAATCTTGAAAAAATAGTCGAAGAAGAACTGGCCGTAAAGGAGCCTGTAGAAGATACACCCAGGGAAACTGCTCCTACTGTCCATGAAGATTCCGGGAACGATTCTGAGAAAAAGGATCCTGTTTACATCCCACCCAAGGCAATTTCACCAGAACCAGCCCCGGAATCCGAAGAAGTTTCTGATGAACCTGAAGAAGAATCTTTAGAACCCGAGAAGGAGGCGGCGCCTAATCCTGAACCTGAAACTCCCCAGCCTGAGGAGACAGTGGCTCAGACAATGGAAGACCTAAAAGAACCCTATATGGAGGAAGATAGAGAAATGTCAAACGAAGTAGAACTTAAAACGCTTGAGAACGAGAAAGGTGAACCAAATGCCTTTTATGCACTGACAGAAGTAAATGGGAGCCCGGAACAGTCTCTTGCAGAAATTGATCTTAAGAAGGAGTCGTATCTTTGCAGACAGATCGCAAAAAACCAGGAGACATCTTCGGAAGAGATGATGAAAGTATTCGGAACACTTATACAGAGTGCGCCAAGAGCAGCAGAAATGCTTTACATGGCCACAATGGTAACAGCACTTAAAGTAAACGGCGGTGATGTAGAAGAGATCGCATCAAAACTTGGAATTGATGAGAAAGACCTTGTTTTGGCCAACTATGAGTACGAGCTGAGAAAGACAAGAGAGTAGATTTGCTTATAATCGTGCTAACTTCCCCTGACGCACGATTTACCATACAGCATAAACCTCCTAATTCCGGAAGGGCCTGTGAGGTATATCCCGCAGGCCTTTTTAGATGCAAAAGAAAGGAAATACGGATGGAAACTTGGCAGAAATCCAAAACATTGCCCGCAGAAGAGGCAAGGACACTTCTTGTTGAGCTCATGCATGAAGGCTACGATACCATATGCAGCGAGATTGATAAGGATGGTAATTTGACAGTTATCTGGCCCGCAAGTAAAATTGTAGGAAAACAATTGCCTGATGAACTACCATCACCGACCTCATCGGAAGGGGGGTTCTCGCGGAAATATTCATAATAAACGATAGGAGAATACAAAATATATATGAATTTTAACGAAGCTTGGAGCAAAAGAGTAGTAGATGAACTGTATACCGGCAAAAACATTTCTGTACAGGCCAGGATCAACTTTGATCACGGAGCTGCATCCATGGTAATGCCCGGATATGTAAAGAACGAAGATGAGGCCATGAATACCCTTAAAAGAGCCTGGGAGACATATCTAAGAGGCAAAAATGGCGAGGAAAATACAATCAACAGCATTATTATCGAGGCTGTCGATGTGACAAGTATTCCTACGGCCATCCGTGGTACGGCTAAAATAAGTGCATGATTTCCTGTACAGAGAAATTTTCTGTACAGCCAAAATACCCCGTTATGTTATATTATGCTAAAAAATAAATATAATATGTTCACTCTAAGAGTCCGTATACCGGGCTCTTTTTCTATGTTCTGATTTTATCTCTCACTTTTTTACACATAATCTTAACAGCTAAAAAAATTAGCTATTATCACCGAATCAATATTCCATATCTATTATGGAAACAATTAAACGGGCGCAAAAAGCGTCGCAGGCTCATAACAAGGAGGGAATCATTATGAGTAAAATTACAGCACTACAGTCACTATTAACAAAGGCCACAGAGAAAACACCGCTCATATTTGAGGGAAATATGGCCCATAAAGTCATGGCACACTATGTAGGTGAACTTGACGAGAAAGGAAATCACATCCTGGCAGCTTGTGACCTCGGGCTCAACGTGGACGTTATTCCCGATACAGAGTATTCGGTGACAGGATTCTACAACTACAAGGATGCAGAATACTATGCTGCTATACTGCCTGAAGGATATGAGATTGACCCATCAGAATTCCTGTACGTATCAGAATTCATCCCATTCAGACCTGATGTGTGGCTTACCCGCTATAAGTCCGTTCTTCAAAAGATGTTTATGGATGAATTCACACAGGCATGTGATGAAGCGCATAAGAACAATAAGAGACCGCTAATCATTACAGGAGTATACGAAAATGATGTAGTCTCAGCTTATAGCGTCCATGATAAGAAAGTGCTGACTCTTACAGGATATAGGACATACAGGGAGAACTTCATGATCTCTGATAGAGATATTTCGATTGTAAATGGAAGTGCGCTTTACCAAGTACATATCCCATCGGATGACTTCCAAGTCCTAACGGGAATTGAAGCTTCATTCCAGGTATTCGCCGAAAGGCATCTTGAAGATTCGTGGGAGAAAAGGCCGGAATATATTCCCGATGAACTTGTACCATTCCTCATAAAGGAAAAAGGATTATCTAAGCGGACTTTTTATAAGGCGCTTAAGTACCTTAATGAGTCTTTCGAAGAGGATATGGGTCTACCAAAAGTGTATACTCAATTAGAGGTAAGGATTAAAAGATTTGAAAGGCTGCTGCTGATGGAAGCTCCAAAAGTAATACTGAAGAGAGAAGAAAAGCTTCTTGAAGAGTCAATAAAGGCAATAGAAAGCCATTAAACAGATGGCCTACAGGATGCAAGTCCCGTGGGCTTTTTCTTGACAGCAGTACACTAACAGTGTAATAATAAGATTGCAATAATTGATAAGGAGCAGATATGACAGGTAGTTCTAATAGGAAAGCAAATAGCCTTGTTGGATGTATCGGCATTATAGCCGTTGTATTTACCATGCTATTTTCAGCTTATTTCCTTGCCGGGAACATGAGACATATCTGCTGCACACACCAAAGAGCAGAATCCGGATGTCCCGTCTGCACCCAGATAGAAGAGTGCCAGAGGATCATGCAGAGGACATCAGTTAAGGTTTTTACTCTTGTAGCATTTCTTAATGTGGTCATCGCCGTAAAGACGGCAATCATATTCTCAGAGATTTCTCTAAATTCCACCCTTGTAACACAAAAAGTGCGCATTGACCGTTGAGGCAAGGTTAAACCTGCAAAAACCGAAAACTATAGCCAAGAAAGGGACAAAACTATGCGCAAATTCATATCACTAATTCTTGCCGGACTTATGATGACCGGTTTACTTTCAGCATGCGGAAATACAAAAGAAACAGTAAACAATGAGAGATTATCAGTTGTTACAACCATTTTCCCGATATACGATTGGACAAAAAATATCCTTGGGAGCAACCCAAGTAATATTGACTTAACTCTCCTTCTTGATAGCGGGGTAGATCTTCATAACTATCAGCCATCAGCCCAGAATGTTGTAACTGTATCAAACTGCGACATGTTTATCTATGTTGGCGGTGAGTCGGATGAGTGGGTAGAGGATATCCTCAAAGAAAATACCAATGAAAACCTCGTAGTAATAAATCTTCTCGAAGTCCTTGGCGAACACGCGCTGGAAGAGGAAGAAAAAGAGGGCATGGAAACTGAAGAAGAACACGAGGAAGGGCCTGAAATGGACGAACATGTATGGCTTTCACTTAACAACGCAAGACTTTATACAGACTACATTGCAGACAGGCTTTCCGAGATCGATAGTGCAAATAGTAAACTCTATAAGGACAATGCATCAGCTTTCGATAAAAAGCTCGATGCCCTTGATGCAAAGTACCGTGACGTGGTTACTTTTTCAGGTGTAAAAATACTCCTTTTCGGAGACAGATTCCCATTTAGATACATGACAGAGGATTACTGTCTTGATTATTATGCAGCCTTTAAGGGGTGTTCTGCTGAAACTGAGGCAAGTTTTGAAACCATATCATTCCTTGCCGATAAACTGGACGAGCTTTCGCTTAACAGCATTATGACTATTGAAGGAACCGATCATAAGATAGCAGATACCATTATCTTTAACTCAGAATCCAAGACTGCAAAGGTATTATCACTTAATTCTATGCAGGGGATAACATCCCAGGACGTAAAGAACGGAACGACATACCTTGGAATAATGGAGTCCAACCTTGAAGTATTAAGGGAGGCCCTGAAATGAAAAGACAGATAAGTTTTGACAGAGTAACCATAGGGTATGAGAGAGTGCCTATAATCCAGGATCTAACTTTTCCTGTGAACGAAGGTGATTACCTTTGTATAATTGGTGAAAACGGCTCGGGGAAATCGACTCTGATGAAAACTCTCCTTGGGCTTATCCCGAAGATTAACGGAGACATTACATTTTCGAGCGGCATAAACAGAACAGATATCGGATATCTCCCCCAGCAGACACCGGTTCAAAAAGACTTCCCGGCATCGGTTTATGAGATTGTCCTTTCAGGTTTTCAAAATAAATGTGGTCTAAGGCCGTTTTACACCAAAAAGGAAAAGGAAAAAGGAATACAGAGCATCGAAAAGATGGGAATATCAAATCTGAAGGATAGGTGCTTCAGAGAGCTGTCAGGAGGACAGCAGCAGAGAGTACTTCTTGCAAGAGCCCTGTGTGCAACGGACAAGATCCTTTTAATGGATGAACCGGTGGCAGGACTTGATGCAAATGCCATAAGAGATATGTATGAACTTGTAAAGACCCTTAATGACTCCGGCATAACCATTATCATGATCTCCCATGATCTGTCAGAGACAGAAAAGTATGCAAGCCATATCCTTTATCTCGGAGAAAAGGTCTTTTATGGCACCAAAGACGAGTACATAAGATATTCAACGAAGGGAGGGATAAGTCTTGGATAAACTTATGATGTATATACAATATCCCTTTGTAAGATACGCCCTTATTGTCGGAGTCCTTATAGCTCTTTGTTCTTCGCTCCTTGGAGTAACGCTTGTGCTTAAGAGGTTTTCATTTATAGGAGATGGGCTTTCACATGTAGCCTTTGGGGCAATGGCTGTCGCAGCCGTAACAGGATTGTCAAATAAGATGCTCCTAACACTTCCCGTGACCATAATAAGCGCAATACTTCTTCTAAAGAACAATGAAAATGCCAAGGTAAAAGGCGATGCTGCAATAGCCATGATATCTGTAGGAGCTCTTGCTTTTGGATATCTTGTGATGAATGTATTTAGCTCGTCATCCAATGTATCAGGAGATGTTTGCACAACACTTTTTGGTTCGACATCGATACTGACACTTACCCAGAGTGATGTATATCTGTGTATAGGGTTGTCTGTATTGGTTGTAGCATTTTTTGTACTTTTCTATAACAAGATATTTGCACTTACCTTTGACGAGAACTTTGCAAAGGCAACCGGAGTAAGGACGGAAAGGTATAACTTTGTAGTAGCTATTGTCATAGCAGTGATAATCGTACTTGCTATGAACCTTGTGGGTTCACTTCTCATATCAGCTCTTATCATCTTCCCAGCACTTTCAGCTATGAGGCTGTTTAAGAGTTTTAAGGCAGTGACTATCTGCTCGGCAGTAATATCAGTATTTGCAGCTTTATCGGGAATCATTGTATCAATCCTTTGGGGTACTCCCGTAGGATCGACAATAGTAGCAGTAGATGCAGTGGCATTTGCGATATGCCACGGAATAGGAACGGTGAAGAGATGAAAATAAGAGATATGCTTGCCCTGGCAGCAATAGCAGTGATGATTTCAGGGTGTGGAAGCGAAAATAATCAGACATCACGAATAGATAGCGGTATAAAAACAGTAGAGGATGTTCTTGAAGAACAGACAGAAAATTTTGAAGAAACAGTTTCAGAACCTGAAGCTGTTACAATCAATGCAGCAGAATCAGTAACAGCATCATCAGAGATGACATCCGATGTGGATATTGACCTTACAAAACTATCCAGTACGCTTGTATACTCAGAAGTTTACAATATGATGAATACCCCGGATCAGTATTTTGGAAAGAAAATCAGAATGAAGGGAAATAACTCTATTTTCATTGATGAAGCTACAAACCTTGCGTACTATTCGTGCGTGGTCCAGGATGCGACAGCCTGCTGTGCCAATGGCATAGAATATGAACTTACTGGAGCAGGAAGTCTTGACGAATATCCCGAGGACGGGAAAGAGATAACAGTAACAGGAACGTTTAGTTCATACGAAGAAAATGGCGCTTATTATCTGGTTCTTTCTGATGCCTCCCTAGAATGAAAACGCTTGCATTTAAGCTACGCTCATAGTATAATAATTTCAAAGTTAAATACTAAACGTCAAACCATAAGAGTTGCTATTATATAGCAGCTCTTTTTCTGTTATCAAATCCCATTAAAATAACGCCCCATGGGCGATTAAATAAATATATAAATCTTAGAAAGGAAGGCCCGGTGGGTCTTTTTTACGTAAAGGAGGAATTACGTATGGTAGCTTATTCATTTATGTATCAGGCGCCCGTAAAACATTGCCGCTCTGTAGAGACACTTTTAAAGGTTCTTGCAAGAGGCGAGCATGCAAGACTTACTGTTGACGCTTCCCCTAAGGGCCGCCCTTACATCAGGCGGAACAAGGAGACCGCAACAATAAGAATTGCAGGAGAAGACGTAATAATAACAAGACAAACCTATGAGCTTATCGCAGACAGGCTCGACATTTCTTTCAAATGCCACAGAAAGGAGGCTACTTTATGAGAAAAGAAACATATATCAAGATGTGGATCACACTTCTTGTAGTCGAGGCAATTACGCTTCTTGTTTTTGGTATCGTAAACGCCCCTTTGTGTACAGCGATTGTAAGGGGCACTGTTTTAGGTAAGGCCGCAGCTGGTATTCAGATTTTTGGCGGCATTGGCAGTTTGTTCATAGGTAAGTAAGGAGTAAGAAAATGAATATCTTTTTTGATATGGATGGAACATTGTCCGTATTTAATAAAGAGGCTGGCCCGGATGTGTGGTCAGCCCCTGGTTATGCACGGACATTAGAAAAACTAAATAACGTTGTAGGGGCCTGTAAGCAGCTCCTTAAAGAGAAAACAATCAACGGCGAAAAGATCAATGTGTACATCTGCTCGGCAGTAGTATCAATGGCCTTTGCTGTTGAAGATAAGAAGTACTGGCTTAAGGAAATGGGAATCGACATTCCTAAGGAGAACATGATTTTTGTTCCTTATGGCCAGAGCAAGAAGAAAGCCATAGAAGAGGCAGGAGTAACAGTAAGACCCGGTGATGTGTTCTTGGACGATTACACAAATAATCTCGTAGAACTCACTCAAATTAAAGGTCTTATACCCATCAAGCTTCTTAACGGCATTAACGACACGCACAAGTCTTGGAAGGGCGCAAGAGTTTCAGCGTTTTCTGATGCTTCAGAAATCACAACTACAATCCTTGGAATATCCCTTGTATCAAGAGCCGCATAAAGAAAGTGAGGAAAATTTAATATGGATAGATACTTGTATCTTACAGAGTTCAAGTTTACAAAGAGGACGATATCAGAGCATCTTTTGGCATTCTGCAAAGAGACTCAGACTGATTATATCCACGATCTTCAGGGGTTCTATGCTGACATCTTCGGATGCGGCGACTATTACAGGCTGGAAACAGTTTCTGTAAAGAATGAGAACTTTGAGGTTTATGCGGACACGACAAGCGTAAAGAAATCTTACCTTGACCGTATATATCCGCTTAAGCCTAAGGCAATCACAACCCAGGAACCTATCAGAAAGATCCGGGTATTTTTCTCTGATGGAGAGATTATTTCCACGGAGATCAGGCTATGTTCGCAGAAAGCCAAGGTCTTCTATCTTGGAAACAGGATGAAGACAGATACCGGAATCGACTATGCAACAAAGGTTGAGATTGTAGCATAAGGAGGATTGAATCATGGCAAGAAAAATGTCGGATGATAACCGTCAGCTTTTGCAGTACATTGCTAACAGATGTAATGAGGCTTCAGATTGTGTGGCAGAGGGCGATAAAGCTCTTAACACAATTTTAAGTCTGTGTGACGAGCTGGCTGACCGCATCAACGATTATTTGGAATTAAATTAAAGTATATGAATGCATGTAAAAAGCACCGGCTTATCTGCCAGTGCTTTTTCATGCATGTCATATAAATATATTCACTAGGAGGAAGAAGCTTATGAGTATTGAAGAGTTTCTTCTTTCCGTCACCGCATCACTTATAGCAACTGCTATATGGGAACTTGTCAAGCACCACCTTGATAAGTAAGTGACACATAGGCAAGCTGAGGACTCATTCGTTCTTGGCATCCTCCTAAGAATATTATAACACAGAAAAACAAAGATTAATCCGCTAAAAAAGCGGGATTGGAGGAATATATATGGATAAGAATAATTTGACTTATGATGAGATCAGAGCCCTTTTTCAGGCAGATGCAGCAAGCATCGCCATTGAGAGTATGGATGTGAAAGGTTATGATGTGTATTTCATCGATTTCGGTCCTCTTCGCGGATACAGCTATCTTGTATTCAAGAATGACCATCAGATAACCGATGATTTCGGACATCTTCACAGCTATATCCTCAAGGAAAGAGGTCTTGCAGGCTTAAGGCAGTGGTACATCGACACACTGAACACTAAGCTCTTCACTGAAGAAGAAATTGCAGAGCCACTTAAGAGCTATGATGATTATCAGCAGAAGAGTTATTTTCTTCACAACTACTATGCAAAGCAGCATGACTACATGTCTATGTTTTTCATTGGTAGTGATGAGAAGAGAGAAGAGAGAAAAGAAAAGGCTAAAGAGATGATCTTTAACCGTGTAGGTTTTTGTTACATGGACAAGAGCCTTAAAGCTTTCGTTGAAAAGCATGTTGCTCTCATGGATAAGCTCAATGCTCAGAAGGATAACGTAGCTGATAACTATGAGTATCAGAAGTCAGCTTTCCTTTATGAGATGTATAACCATGAGTACGGCATCAACCTTCAGGCCGACTGGGATGTACTTTCGGTATTCGGAACAGTTTCTTATGAAGATTCTCAGAGTGATATCAATAAGTGCTTTGATACGCTTGGATTCACCAAGACTCAGAGAATAGCTTACATGGATGCAAGAGCTGAATACTATAAGAGACAGCAGGAGGTGGCCTAAGATGGCGCTTATCAAGAAAGGAATTTACAAAGAAGAATCCACAAATCAGCGGATGTTCTGCATAGAAGTATGTTCACCGGACACCATTAGAACATGGTTCGAGGACAAGCAGGGCAACAAGGACACTACAGAAAATAATTGGTGGGATATGAATATCGGCCCGGAAAGATTTGGGTGGCTTGTTGATGAGTGGAACAAAGGCAAAGTAAAAGAGACTTATCCTCACTGGTGGGAAAAAGTTGACAGCAGAAAGGAACGTATTACTTCTTTATTGCAACTCGACTGGGATTCCCTCAGAGAGGTAATCAACTATGCGGCATATATACTGCCTCATAGTAAATGGGCTTTCGAAAACTAAATAGTAACTTCCTCTATGCAAGGTAATAGATTTAAGCATCCCTGCATAGGGGGATGCCATGAGGATAATAAAGATGAAATATTTCTATGGAATGAGACTTAGAGGCTTTTCGCCAGGATGTCAGCCGATGGATGGTTTTATAAGGAGGCTTGATTCACATTCTAAGAATTATCACGACATTATAGTGTATGACAAGGCATTGTCAGAGCAGAACGTGAAGCACTTCAGCTTAACGCCTCTTTATGGCTACCAGTACACAAATAATCTTGGTGATGACCAGATGTATGCATTTGAAAATCTCGAAGATACTGTGAAAGATATTACAGCAACTTTGCAGTTTGCATATGATGAATATTGCGAGCAATATCCTGACTGTGATGTAACATGGCTGAACAGATATCTTGATTGCAGTAATACCTCAGAGGTTTATGTTCCTGATTCAGACTGTTATACAAGATGTGAGATATCGGCTCCTGTAGAACCTGTCTCAGAATATATTGAGAAAGAGTCGAAGAAGCCCATAAGGATCGGTAGCATAGTCTTCAGGCTTGAAGGAGTCAACTGTCTGGATAATGAAGATGTTAACATGAAGGTCGCCTTTGACGATGACGAGGCATATTCATTTAAGGACAGATACTCCAAGGCCATCGAGGAGCTTACCGAAGAAACAAAGGGCATGACTCTCTCAGAAGCACAGGAACATTTCAAGGGAAAAACCGAGGATGACCTTGCTAACTACTATGGAGACTGGATCTTCGTCTATACAAAGGAATTCAATAAAAAATACCTCTCATTTGGTGTAAGAATGGACTAAGGAGGAAAACACTATGACATACGATATCGTCTATGTAAATAAGGATGGCTCAACAGGCGCTTACGCAGGAACAAGTGAAGAGAGCTTTATTACTGAGGTAAAAAGGTGCATCAATCTTGGTCTTGAATTTGCGGCTCACTCTAAGCCTGACGAAAAAAATGACTGATTGCAAACAGACTACGCTTATAGTATAATATAGGCAACGTCAAACAAAAATATAGTTAAAATCATTAAGCCGTTTACAATTCCTGTAAGCGGCTTTTTTTGACGTTTTCAAATAGATTTCCCTAAATTCCGTCCTAACGGGCGTTTAAATAAATAACTAATAAAATGTAGCCTTTATTAAGGCAGAAAGAGAGAAATAATATGAAAAACAATTCAATTTCATGGCTTTGCTATGAACTTTACAAGATCGACTGGATGAGAAGAATTTCTCCAGAACGTCAGATGGACAGTTTAAAGACCTATTACGAAGATG
>JAEEGF011203095.1_pt1 | contig 18356 bp, 15 predicted proteins | sample 9134171 | NCBI WGS metagenome assembly JAEEGF01 (sample SAMN16246542, study PRJNA631951) | gut metagenome | biome: gut microbiome; feature: rumen; material: AP-attached | host: Bos | place: Iran: Karaj | collected 2018-10
GGTGGCGTTGGGGCGGGGGGTTGGAATGATGCCGGGGGCCGGGCGCACAGTCTGCTGCCGTACCTACGGCTGGGAGGCTGTGCGCGAGGACTATGCACCGTGTATGTCACCTAATGTCTCGGTGGTTCATCTTGGAGGTGATGCTTTGGATGCAGCATACGATAGGGCCGATTTGTTTGTTATGCCTATGAGTACAGAATATGTGCGTTTTGCGGCGCCGTACAAATTGTTTGAAGCTATTGGGTATGGCTTGCCGATAGTGGCTGCCAAGGGTACATGGAGTGGGGATTTTGTTGAACGTAACAGGATAGGATGTGGGTGCTTGAATGATGCTGCCGCACTCCGGGCTACCTTGCAGGGGTTTGTCAACCATCGTGAACGGCTGGAGGAATTCAGGCGTAACATGCCCATGGTAGCTGAGAAGAACACCTGGTCGGCACGTTGCCGTCAGATAGCAAGTGCGCTGCTTAGGAAGGAGGTATGAGACCTATGGCGTTTACATTGTATAAACATGCGTGGGTATGGATAGGCCCGGAAAACGAGGAGCCGCGTTTGACGCCGGCCGAAAGCAAAGCACTGTTGCAGAAAGGCGGATGGTTGGTGAGGAACACGTATGATTTCGACTGCGGCGAGGAGACGGGGTTTTGGAATGTGGTGAAGGACACGTTCGGTGGCATGGAGGAATTGAGCAGCAAGATGCGTAACCAGGTGCGGCGCAGCATGGCCAACTATGAGTTCAGGCGTATGACGCGTGAAGAACTGCTTGCTGAGGGCTATCTGGTGCACAAAGCTGCCGCCGAGGGCTACAAGGTGAAGTCCACGGTGCCAACGGAGGAGGAGTTCCGCAGCGATGTGATGAACGGTCCGGAAAATGAATACTGGGGTGCATTTGACAAGGCGGACGGCCATCTGGCCGCCTTTGCCAAGAACATTATGTATGAGCAGATGTGCGACTATTCGGTGATGAAGGCTAAGCCCGACGAGTTGTCGCGCTACCCATACTATGGGCTGATATACACGATGAACGAATACTATTTGAAGGAATGTGGCTTGAAATATGTAAACGACGGAGCCCGCAGCATTACGGAACACTCGAACATACAGCCGTTCCTCATACAGAAGTTCAACTTCCGCAAAGCCTATTGCAGAATAAATATTGTGTATCAGCCATGGTTGGCGGTGGCTGTAAAGGTATTGTTCCCCTTTAGGAAGTATGTCCCAGTTGCGGCTGTGCGCAGCCTGCTCAATCAAGAAGAGATGACGCGCTTGTAGATGTCCATCATGGTGTCTACATTGCGTTCCCAGTCGTATAGGTCGGCCACACGTTGGCGTGCGGCTGTGCTCATTGAGGCACGCAGTGAGGGATTGTCGATGAAGCGTTCTATGGCTTCGGCGGCGGCCTTTGGGTTGTCTTTAGGCACCACGAAACCCGTGACATTGTTGTCCACGACCTCGCAGAATCCTTCAGCATCGGAGGTGACTACAGGACAGCCGCATGACATAGCCTCTACGGCTACCACGCCAAAGCTTTCTTCACGGCTCAGCGACACTGAGACGTCGAACTTGGCGTAAAGTTGTGGTAACTCTTGATTGGGGATATAGCCGAGGAAGTCAACGAGGGGGCGGATGTTGAGCTCCTCACATAATGCTATCAGTTGGTCGCGGTCAGGGCCTGTGCCGGCAATGAGCAGGCGCATGTCGGTGTTTGGGTGACGTTCATGCACTATGGCGAATGCACGGATGAGGGTGTCGATACCGTAGCAGTACTTAAGGGTCTTGACGTTGCCCACTACAAAGGAGGCTGGCTTGTCGGTCACGGGAACCGGGGCGAAACGTTGCATGTCGACACCGAAAGGGGTGACAGCGATGGGTTTGTTGGTGTATAGATTGGTCTCGCGGGCCATGCAGTGGCTGGTAGAGAGGATATAGTCGGCTTTACGCAATGTGAAGGTGAGCAGATTGCGGTAGAGAGAGCCTTGCCGTGGATAGTTGTATACATCGCTTCCCCAAACGGAAAGCACGTAAGGGTGGAAGCTTGCGAGGGCACCAATAAGGCCGAAGCTACAGGCGTAGTGAGCATGAAGGAAATCGGGACGGAAGGCTTTGATTTGTTTGCGTAGCAGGCGGACAGCCTTGAGGTAGACCATTTTGTCAAGAATACGTTGAGAGATGGCGGCGCTGTCACGCAATATGAAGTCGCAGCTGTATACCTGCACATTGGGCATACCGTCGTATGGAGAGAGGTCGCATTTGAGTAGATTGAAAAGCAGTATCTCGCAGCCACGCTGGCTGAGGGAACGCACCCAGCGTTGGGTGTGTATACTGTCGGCGTCGGAGAGAATGAGTACCTTCATATCTTTTTTAGCATGTTGTACATGATTTCTATGGGGTGGAGCGCATGGTGGCCTGTGCCGTCGAGAATCTGTTGGCGGCAGGAGGTGCCAGGGGCGGCTATGTAGGCAGGTATGTCATGTGGTATGGAGGCCAGAGCTTTGCGAATGGTGGGGAAGAGGAGCATCTCGCCAATGGCCAGAGAGGTTTGATAGTGCTCTTTCTCGTAGCCGAAGGAGCCTGCCATGCCGCAGCAGGAAGATGGTATGACATGCAGGTGGCAGCCTGGGAGCATGCGTAGCATGGCTGCGGTCTTGTCGATACCTACAAGCGATTTTTGGTGACAGTGGCCGTGGAGCCACACCTCGATGGTGTCGTCGCAGAACTGGTCGGCAGTGATATTGCCTTTGGCGGCCTCGCGCATAATAAATTCGTCGAATAGAAGGCAGTTTTGACCTAAACGTTCAGCGTCGCCACGCATATCGGCAGGAACCAGATCTGGGTATTCGTCGCGGAAAGATAGGATGCAGCTGGGCTCGATACCTACAAGTGGAGTCTCTTCTGTTATCTTGTTTTTTAGCATGGACACGTTGCGGCGTGCGAAGCGGGCGGCAGTATCAAGACACCCTTTGGAAATGGCTGCGCGGCCGCTCTCTACATGGCGGGGTATCTCGACGCGATAACCAAGTTGCATAAGCAACTGCGCGAAGGTGAGTCCGAGGGAGGCTTCCTGGAAGTTGGTGAACTCATCGGCGAATAGGTATATGGTGCCCTTGTTTAGTGTTAGGTGTTTGGTGTTACGTGATAAGTTTTTGATAAGCTGCCGCATGGTGCGGGGCGAGAGGGTGGGGATGGAGCGTTCGGGGGTGAAGGAGACGATGCGCTTGATTATGGCCGAAGAAAACCGCCATGATGCAAAGAGATTGTATATGGGCCATACGATATGTCCGAGGCGTTCGACGTCGGCCATATGGGCTACCATCCAACTGCGAAAGGGTGTGCCGTGTTTTCGATAGAGCATCTGTAGCACGCGAGCGCGGATGGCGGTCATGTCGACGTTTGAGGGGCACTCGCCGTGACAGCCTTTGCATGCCAGGCAACTGTAGAGCATCTCCTCGAGGGCCTTGGCTTCAGATGTGTCTGTGTCTTCGGGAAGGCCGCGTGTGAGCACCTCACGCAACACGTTGGCTCGGGCACGGGTGGACAGGAGTTCGTCGTGGGTTAGTTTGAAAGTGGGGCACATGGTGCCGCCTATGGTGTTGCTCTTGCGGCAGTCACCGGCACCGTTGCACTGCTCGATAGAGCACATAAGGTCACTATCGAAGCATCGGTATTGTTGGTTTACATCGTAGCGTAGACTCTCGTCCATGGGCGGAGTATCGACAATCTTGTGCATGTTGAACACCCCGTCCGGATCCCAGCACTGCTTTACTTGTCTCATGAGCTCATAAACCTCCTGACCGTAGACCATAGGAATGAATTCGCCACGCAGACGGCCGTCGCCGTGTTCGCCGCTTAGGCTGCCGCGGTATTTGCGTACCAGAATGGCTGTCTCTTCGGCCACTTTGCGAAAGAGCTGCCGGTCACGTGGCTTTTTGACGTCGAGAATAGGGCGCAAGTGTAGTTCGCCGGTGCTAATATGGCCGTAATAGACACAGGATAGACTGTGGCGTTGCATCATTTGCTCGAATTTGTCGAGATATTCTGGCAACCGTTCTGGCGCTACGGCGGTGTCCTCAATAACACCGATGGGCTTACGGTCGCCCTTGACACCGGTGAGCACACCTAAGCCGGCCTTGCGGAGCGCCCACACGCGGTTTATGTCGTCGTTGTAGACGCGGCTGCAATGATAGGCGAGGCCACTGTCGAGGAGGTCTTTCTCTAAGGCATCGGACTGATGTTCCATACCATCGCCATTGAACTCGGTGATGAGCAAGGCTTCTGGCTCCCCTTTGATGAAAAACTGGTTGGCCTGTTGCGAATGGTTATTGCGGCAAAGCTCGAGTATCTTGCCGTCCATAAGTTCTACAGCCACAGGGTTGTGTTTGAGTGCTATGAGGTTTGCGCGGTAGCTGTCAGGCAAGGAGTGGCAGTGGGCGCAGAGCACCATCTTCTCCTTGGGAGGGATAGGGTCGAGCGAGAGTTGGATGGCGGTAATGAAGGCCAGAGTGCCCTCGCTGCCGCAGAGGAGTTTGCATAAGTCAATATCTCCGTTGATGGCTTCATCGATGGCGTAGCCACAGGAGCGGCGTAGCAATGACTCATCAGGGAAGTTGTCGGCTATCAGTTGCCGTACATTAGGATTGCATGCCCAGTCTTTGAGTTGTGCAAATATCTTGTTGAGAAGTGTGTTGTTAGAATCGGGATGTGATGTGTCAAACGGTGTGCCGTCGCTCAGGATTCCTTTGAGAGCGAGGACATGATGGCGAGTGCTGCCGTAGACAAGAGAATGAGTGCCACAGGAGTTATTACCCACCATACCACCGATGCAACATCGGTTGGAAGTGGATGTCTCAGGGCTGAAGAAGAGGCCGTGGGGTTCAAGTGTTTTGTTAAGTTCATCACGCACCACGCCTGGTTCTACCCATACCCAGCGTTCTTTAGGATTAACCTCGAGGATGCGGTTTAGGTGTCGGCTGATGTCTACTACGATGCCGTCACCCACCACTTGACCGGCGATACTGGTGCCTCCGGCTCGAGGGATGAGGTGCGTGTGGCGGCGATGGGCCTCGTTGATTAGTTCTATGATGTCATTCTCACATTCTGGATATGCGACACCCATTGGTAGCTCTCGGTATATGGATGCGTCCGTAGCATAGGCTACACGGTGCAGGGTGTCGGTGAGTATTTTCATGATAGAATGTTCTGAATGATTTTTTCGGCAGCATGACCATCGCCGAAGAGTGGCGGGAATGATACATTGCATTGCTCCAGTTTGGCGTAAGCATCAACGATGCGTTGATAGTCAGCATCGGCAATAATGCCAGCCTTATGCTCGACAATTTCTACCCATTCGGTCTCAGGGCGCATGATTATGCAAGGACGTTCAAAGAAGAATGCTTCTTTCTGTACACCACCGCTGTCGGTCATCACCATGCGGGCGTTCTGCTCCATGAGGGTCATCTCAAGAAAAGAGAGAGGCTCCAAGAGGCGTAGTCGAGGCTCACCGGAGATGAGTTGATGGTGTTGTGGGGTGAGCTTGTTGCGTGTACGGGGGTGCAGCGGCAGTGTTATGGGTACATTTTCATTGCGTGCTATGTCAACGAGGGCACGGAGTATCTGCTCCAGGCGTTGAGGGTCATCGGTGTTATTGTCGCGGTGTATTGTGGCAAGGATGTAACCTTCAGGCTGCAGGGCGAGCCGTTCCATGATGTCGCATCGTTCGGCTGCCACCTTTGCAAAGTGTAGGCTATTGTCGTACATCACATCGCCGCAGTTGATGACACGTCGGTGTAAGGTGGGGTGTTCAGTGAAAAAGCCTTCCTCGCGCAGATTGTCTACAGCTGTTTGCGTTGGTGCGAAGAGAATGGTGGAGAGTTGGTCGCAGACGATGCGGTTAATTTCCTCTGGCATCATTCGGTTGTATGAGCGTAGACCTGCTTCCACATGAAATATAGGTACGTGTAGTTTTGAGGCGGCTACGGCACCGGCCAGCGTGCTATTGGTGTCGCCGTAGAGTATGATACCGTCGAAGGTGCGGCTCAAGAGTACCTCTTCTATGCCTGCTATCATCTTGGCTGTCTGTTCGCCATGACGTCCAGACCCAACGCCGAGGTTATATTTCGGCTGCGGTATACCCAGCTCGTCGAAAAAGACCTGTGACATGTTGGCATCATAGTGTTGTCCAGTATGTAGTATGTTTTCAGTTACTATGTCAGAGTAGCCATTACTAATTGCACGACTTACAGCTGCCGCTTTTATTATCTGGGGACGTGCCCCTATGACGGTGAGAAGTTGCATGTGGCTATTCTTTTGTATGCATTACGTAATCGATGAACTTTTTTGAGAGGGTGTGGTATTCGAGATTCTCGGTGGCATACTTGTACCCTTTGGCCCCCATCTCATCGCGTTCTTCATTGGACATGTCGACAATCTTTAATATGGCGTCACGCACTTGTTTGACATTCTCTGCCTCCACCTGTATGCCACATCCGATGCGTTCAACTTCGCTGCCAGGCTCATCTACCGACTTGACGATAGGTTTGCCTGCCAGCATGTAGTCGATCATCTTGTTTGCAGAGGTTCCGTATTTATGAAGGAAACTGTGTACGCCGCCCTCATAGCATATATCAAATTGTTGCACAACCTTTGGAATGCTGTTTTTCTCAACTGGAGGCAGGAAGTGGAAGTTGTCGAGGCCGTATCTTTCTGCCAAATGGATGAGATCCTCTTTCTGCGGCCCTTTGCCGACCATCACGTATGCTATGGCGGTGCGGTCTTTGAGTAGTTTTGCCGCTTCTATCAGCACGTCCATGGCAGTGGATTGTGTATGTCCGCCAGCAAAACCGACGATAGTCTTGCCTTCAGCATGCAATTGATTGAACAATTGAGCATGTTCAATTGGCAGTTCAATATTATCTATATTCTCCCATTCCTCTTTTAGGTAACCGTTTGGCACACAGCAGAAGCGGTCTTCTGTGAGACCATGTCGTTGCATGTGAGGGAATGCCTTGTCGAGCATAGAGACAACCATGTCACAGTGTTTGTAAGCATAGTTCTCGCAATGTTGCAGCATGACAATGAAAGGGTGCCATTTTTTGTATCCACCAATAACCATCACTGACAATGGCCAAAGGTCATGTACTTCATATACCAGTTTTGCATCAGTGTGTTGTGCAATATATCGGCAAGGGTATAAATCGAAAGTATAGACTGACGATGCAATTACCATATCTGGGTTGAGTGCAATCAGTTCTTTACTGTGTTTGTATACCTGCCAGCAGAACTGGAACATGGTTAGCACACGCTTCATGCCATTGCCCTCGTATTGTGAGGTAGGCAGCCATAGATAGTTTATTCCCTCAAGTGTTTCATGACCAATAGGAGGTTGCTTCTTGCGAAGATGAGAGAAGGACGCTCCAACAACGGTTACAGTATGCCCCATACGTACCCATTCGCGGGCCATATAGTAGGAGCGAAACTCCATGCCGTACTGTGGTGCACCGGCATAGTGGCTTATCATTAGGATGTTCATAAGAACAATCTTATTACTTCAAATGCTTCTGCGTATTGGCAGCCTACCTGTACGCCTCTGGTGCGTGCTAGGGAACGCACAAATTCGGGCGAGGTATAGTCGCGGAAACCTTGGCTTTTGTATTCTCGTAACGCTTGACACTTGGCTTCTATATGACGTTCTTCCAATTGAATGAAACAATCTGTGTCGAAAGTCAGGTTGTTCCAAATGAGTTCATAGCCTAGGAGTGTTGTTTTTTTGAAGGCACGTATTGCTTCCTGCGCAACGGTGGTGTGGTCTTGATGTATGTCGTGCGACGATGGCATGAAGACAAGGTCGTAGTGGCGTTCGTTGCGAAGTTTCACCAAATCTTCCAGCAATTCCTGTCGCACATAGTTCAGTTTGCGAACCTCATAGTGATAGATGTATAGATTTTCTGGTGGAATACCTAAATTGTGGGTAGCATTGCGCACTTCGGTGGCAAGAATATCCTTTGGAAAGCCTTCGGGCACTGATTGGTCTGCAGTTGAGAAGGCGGCATAATAGACATTCTTACCCTCCTCAATGTATTTGCTGATGGTGCCACCTAAGCCTAATTCTCCATCATCGGTATGGGGTGCCAACACAAGTATGTTTTCGATATTCATGGCTTTGTTATTTGTTTCGTTTAATCTCTTTGGCTGGTACTCCTGCCACTACGGCATCGTCTGCCACGTCTTTCAGCACAACAGCACCAAGACCTGCAAAACCTCTGAGACCTATTGTCACCTTCTCTTTTATACTCACATTGGGTGCCAGATAGCTCAGTGGTTTCAGTATGGCTCCACCGCATACAATTGCCCCAACGGTAATCATACATCCTTTGCCGATATGGCTGTTGTGTCCAATTTGCACAAGGTCGTCAATCTTCACGTTATCATCAATGATAGTGCTGCCAAGTGTTGCGCGTTCCACCGTGCTGTTACTGCCGATGAAGACATTGTTTCCAACGATTACATCGCCGAAATGGGGGAAGTGTAAAGGCTCTCCGTTCTCGTCACGCTCAAATCCAAAGCCTTCTTGCCCCAATACCGCCCCTGATTTTATCTCACAGTTATTGCCAAGTACAACGCAATTGTCTAATACAACGTTAGGATGCAGCACGCAACCGTCACCAATGATAGATTGTGCCGACACATAGCATCCTGCACCTATGAATACGTCTTTGCCTATTTTAGCGCCTGATTCAATATTTGCCGTTTTGTGAATGAAGCCTTTGGGCTTCTCTTGTGTAAAGAATTGCGACAGAACTCTTATGAAGTCCAGTCGAGGATTTGCAGAGATTATATGGCTGCAAGTAAGCTTACCATCATAGTCGGCTGTTACAATTGCCATTATGCTCTCACAATCATTTAGAAGATTGACAAATTCGTCACTATATTTCTTAGCAAAGACGATGCTGTGTGGCAGAGGTGATGACAGCTGGGCGTAATGTTCCACATCCATATCGTTGCCGTTCAACGGCAGTTGCAGAAAGTTTGCTATATCCTTTGCTGTAATCATCGGTCATTATTTAAACAAACACTCAACAATCAACACGATCTCTTCGTCGGTGAGATATGGATGCATAGGTAGCGACAATACGTGCTGCGACAGCTGTTGGGCATTTTTAGTGTCAACATAGGTGTGGAGCCCTTTGAATGCTGTCTGTCTGCTCATGGGGGTTGGATAATAGACCATTGTGGGTATCCCCATACGCTTCATCTTAGCCTGTAGTGCATCACGTTCTTCTAACTGCAGCGTGTATTGTGCCCAACTGCTCAAGTAACCATCGGGGATATAGGGTGTGATGATAGATGATGAGTGTTGGCTGATTAGTTGTGTGTATTTTTCCGCTGCACGGTTCACAAGGTTAAGTTCGTTGTCTTTGAAGGCATTCAGTTTTACTTTCAATATGGCGGCTTGGAGGGTGTCGAGACGTGAGTTCATGCCGATACGCACATTGTCGTATTTATTGCTACCTTTACCATGCACTCGAAGCGAGCGCACCATATCGGCCCACTCATCGTTGTCAGTGAAAACTGCGCCGCCGTCACCATAGCATCCCAGCGGTTTTGCTGGGAAGAATGATGTAGTGCTTATGTCGCCAAATCCGCAGGCATGCTGGTCACCTATACGTCCACCAAATCCTTGCGCACCATCTTCTATAACATAAAGTCCATATTGCTTGGCAACCTTTTTTACAGTAATGAAGTCGGCGGGCAAACCAAAAAGATCGACTGCAATTACAGCTTTTGCTTTCAGTGCACCTTCGTGCGCCACTGCTTTGATAGCCTCTTGAAGGCTATTTATGTCTATGTTGAAGGTCCGAGGGTCTACATCAACGAATACCGGTGTGGCTCCTTCAAGGGCAACAACTTCGGCGCTGGCAAAGAACGTGAAGTCTGGCACAAAGACAGCATCGCCTTTACCTATGCCTAATGCTTTTAGTGCCAATGTCAGTGCATCAGTCCCATTGGCGCATGTAATGCAATGTTTCACACCTATATACTCTGCCAATTGCTGTTCCAGTTCGGGCACCGGTCCGCCCATAATATAGTTACCGGAAGCGGCAACGTCCAGCATGGCTTTGTCAATGTCGGCTTTCAGTACTTGGTACTGTTTCTTTAGATCCCTGAACTCCATATTCGTGATATTGTTAATATTTCATATCGTCCCAGCCGAAGGGGTGCGGTGCCAGTGGCATCTTGGCCAGTGGGTGGTAGTCTCCCTTCAGCCCTATTGGTGTTGAGTGACGTATGTCGCTCACAATCTGGATGCAGTTGCGTGCTTCGCTAATGCGGAAACCGTTGCCTGCCAATATTTCTTGGTAGCTCTTGGTATGCAGCTCAGTGAAACCTTGGCTGAATTCGAACTCGTCGCCGTCAATCATGATGGTGCGGTAGGTCTTCTTCTCTCCTTGGACAGCGTTCGGTGGTAGGCAGGCGGCATTGATGCTAAGGAAATAGCGTACACGTGCTTTCTTTAAGCGCAGGAATCCTGCCACGCGGTCATGGCTCATGACATGTACGATGTTCTCCTCCACCGGACCGAATATCCACTGCAGCATGTCATAGAAATGCACGCCTATGTTAGTGGCGACACCTCCACTCTTATGAACGTCACCTTTCCATGACGAATAGTACCATTTGCCGCGTGATGTGATGTAGGTAAGATCAACGTCATAGACCTTGTCCTGCGGGCCTTCGTCTACCTTCTTCTTCAGCGCTACAATGGAGTCGTGCAGTCGCAGCTGCAGGATGGTGTAGGCTTGATGGCCAGTCTCTTTTTCCAGCTCTACGAGGTTATCTATATTGTGCGGATTCAGAACCAATGGCTTCTCGCAGATAACGTTGCAGCCCAGACGTAAGCCATAGCGTATAAAGGCGTCGTGCGTGTAGTTGGGTGTACAAATGGTCAGCCATTGCAATGGGTTGTCAGTACGCTGCTGCTTCGAGCAGTAACGGTCGAACTGTTCCTGCTCGGTGAAGAATGAGCAGTCAGGGAATGAGCTGTCCAGTCGCCCCACACTGTCGAACTTGTCGTATGCCGCCAGCAGGTTGTTGCCGGTATCGGCTATGGCTTTTAGATGTCGCGGGGCTATATATCCTGCTGCCCCGATTAAAGCAAAATTCTGCATATCGTTTATTTTTCTTTTCTTTTTTCCAGTTCAGGTAGTAACTCTCCTGCATAAACCGCATAGCATACAGTAGCACAAAAAAACACATAATGTCCCCATAGGTATGTCGATGAACTCGGTGAAAATAGAAGTATCAGATAGAATATTGGCATTATCCAGAATAGTCCACGGCCTTGTGCAGAAGCACGTTTCATTATCCATGCTATCATTATGCAGTACAGCAGTAACACAATCAGCCCGGAGGTCAATGGTATCTGCATCAGGTATGAGTGTGCGTTTGTCAGTCCGTGTGTGATATCATAGTTGTCCAGGTTTGAAAGGTATATTGAGTCTCCATAAATACCGAAGCCTAAGCCGTATGAATCGTATAATGACATCATTGATGTCACATATAGACTTAGGCGGGGCGCGACAAGTTGCCAGTTCAATGTTAAAGCTATACAACCTGCTAAAGATGCTCCAGCCAGTATAACCTGTTTTGTTTTTCGTTTTTTTGTGTTTCTAATAGCTTGAAACAGCAGTGCTACAGCAATTATACCGAGTCCTGTCCAGCAACCGTCCCATATCATTAGAGGAACGCATGCGGCCATTGCTACGTATCCGAACAGTCGCCACTTTGTATCAACGAATTGGTTGCAGTATGCAAATATATACAGTGCAGCCATAGTAAGTAGTACACAGTAGTCGTTGGGGTTGTAACTAAGCCCGGATGCACCATGGAAAGCACCTGTGCACTCTTCATATAGTACTGAGGATGTCAGGTGCCACCCTGTGAAATGCTCTGTGCACCCTAGGGCAATCATTGTCGCAAGATATATTATACTCACAGCAAAGAATCCTCGAAGCATATCTCTTGGAGATACGAGCATCAACTTCAGCAGTGCCACAACAAGTATTGGACCGAAAAGGAATTTTACTATTTCTGCAACACCTACATAAGACTCCCACAATGGAGTTACAGTTACCGTCCACACCCCGTATATCACAAAATATCCTGCAACCATATAGAACAGTTTCTTGGATTGGATGTGGCATAGCAAGGCAAGAATCACGGCGACGGCCAAACTTATATTGAATACTGTCAATGGTTTGACGATAGATATAACATGTCCGCACAATAGACCAATGCATATAATCATTGTCAGCAAAGGGTAGTATCGTGCAGTGTTGGACTTCATAATAGTTTGGTGTTCTCGTTTCTAAATTGACGCCATGTGATGGTTATTGCTCCTGCAACCAATGTGGAGAATAGGAATGAAAGGACTGCATACAGTGCATATTGGGCATTGTTAGGATTTCTGACAATGTGCGGTTCTTCCACAATACTGCATTGTACGCTTTGTTTTTCGCATATCTCCCATGCTTTTTTTAAAGAGCCTTTAACTTCCGCTATGGCTTCTGTGCTGTCTCGTTTGTATGCCAAAATGTTTATCTTGTGGCTGTTTGTTTCATGGTAATCAATATCCATGAAATCATCCGACGCCAGGATACCTTTGATTTGGTGGCATATCATCCCCCTCTCTGGATCTTCCGTTATGTTAGGATATAACGCTGCGCGTGCCTCGTAATAGCCTACATGCTTATTCTTGTATACAAGCATGGTAAGAACGATGCTACACATCGCCACTACAGCCCAGAATATCCAGCGGCCATTACTCATAGTCCTTACAGTCTGCCGTCCACAAGTTCTCTTGGCATGATGGCTTTTACGTCGAAGATTACGTGGTTCTTCTCCAACAGTGCGTCGAAGTCTATCTCCATCTCGCGGAACTGGCGGTGTGCCACAGCCACAATGGCGGCGCTGTATTTGTCTTTAGGCAGTTCGTTGACGATGTCGATTCCATATTCGTGCTTGACTCGTTCCGGTGAGGCCCACGGGTCAAACACCGTAATGTCGGCGCTGTACTCCTTCAGGGCATTGTATATGTCGATTACACGTGTATTGCGTACATCTGGACAGTTCTCCTTGAAGGTGAAACCCATGATGATTATCTTAGAACCAAGAACCTGTATTCCTTTCTTGAGCATCAGCTTGATGGTCTGGTCGGCCACGTAGGCACCCATCCCGTCATTCATGCGACGGCCGGCAAGGATAATCTCAGGGTTGTATCCCAAACGCTGTGCGCATTGAGCCAGATAGTAGGGGTCTACCGATATGCAGTGCCCACCCACCAAGCCAGGGTTCATCTTTATGAAGTTCCACTTGGTGCCTGCTGCTTCCAGCACGTCGTAGGTGTCTATGCCCATCAAGGTGAATATTTTAGACAGCTCGTTGACAAAGGCTATGTTGATGTCCCTCTGGCTGTTCTCGATGACTTTGGCGGCTTCGGCTACCTTGATGCTCGGAGCTTTGTGCGTACCATTGATGAGCACAGCATTGTATACCTTGTCAATCAGCTCTGCCACCTCGGGTGTGGAGCCTGACGTAATCTTTTGAATTTTCTCCACTGTGTGAACCTTGTCGCCCGGGTTGATGCGCTCGGGGCTGTAGCCGGCGAAGAAGTCTCTGTTGTATTTCAGGCCCGAGACCTTCTCTACCACCGGCAGGCATTCGTCTTCGGTTACGCCGGGGTACACTGTCGACTCGTACACCACAATGTCGCCTTTCGATATTACTTTGCCAACCACCTCGCTGGCGCCGTACAGCGGCGTCAAGTCAGGGTTATTGTTGCGGTCCACAGGAGTTGGCACCGCCACCACATAGAAGTTGCAGTCTTTAATCTCTTCCAGCTTGGCTGTGCAGCGGAAGCCGTGATTCTTTATGGCGTCTTGGAGTAACTCGTCGCTCACCTCCAGGGTGGCATCGTGTCCGCCCATCAGTGCTTCGACGCGGGCAGCGTTCATGTCATAACCCACTGTGGGGAACTTTGTGGAAAATAATCTGGCCAGAGGCAGGCCCACATAGCCCAGTCCAATGACGGCAATACGAATGTCTTTCGTGTCCATTGTGTATGTTGTTGTGTCTTTATATGACAGTTTATCAGTGCCTTGTGTGATAGGGCGCCTTATATTATATATTTTATTTCATCTGCAAAAATACACAAAAAAACCGAGCATACAAAAAAAAGTTGTACTTTTGCATCACAAAATCTTAACAACGCAGACCATGTATTACATCATCGCAACAGTCGCAATCATAGTTCTTGAGCTGCTTTATTTCTTTGTTGCCAAGAGATTCCATATTGTCGACCGCCCCAACGAGCGCAGTTCACACCACAAGGTGGTCTTGCTTGGTGCAGGCATCATATTCTACCTTGCCGTGCTCTTCTACTCGCTAACCAACGGTGTGCCATATCCCAACTTTCTCATTGGCCTGAGTGCTGTGGCTATTGTTAGTTACATCGACGACTTGCGCCAACTACCTGCCTGGCTGCGTCTTTTTGCACAACTCTTTGCCGTATTTATTAGCTTCTGGACCGATATCAACACCATTGAGATATGGCAAATGGTCCTTCTGGTCATCGTCTTCTCTGGTATTCTCAATATCTATAACTTCATGGATGGCATCAACGGCATGCTTGCTGCCTATTCGCTTGTCGTAGTGGGCACTTTCGGCTATCTCGACCTCTTCGAGACCCGCTTCATCGAGCCTGAGTTCATCGCTACGGCCATGATTGCCATCCTCGTCTTTGGTTTCTTCAACTTCCGCACTAAGGCACGCTGCTTCTCTGGCGATGTGGGAAGCATATCCATGGCCCTTATAGTCCTTTTCCTTCTGGTGCGCTATGTGCAATCTATCCCTGGTAGTGGCTTTAATGTCAGCCGCCTCTGCTTTATCATCGTCTTCCTTGCCGACGGGGGACTGACGATAGCCAAGCGCTTCCTCTCCGGACGCAATATCCTCGCCGCCCACCGCGAGCACGCCTACGAGACTATGGTCAACGACCTCAAGGTGCCTCACCTCTGTGTCTCGGGAGGCTATGCTCTGCTCCAGTTAATCATCAATGTCGGATATATCATGGTGGCCGACAAAAACCTCTATACTATCATTGTCGCTTTCCTGCTCGTCGTTGCCTATGGACTGTTCTTCTTCTTCGGCAACCGCAGCGGCAAGATACACCCTGTAGTTTGAATCCGGGGCTGGTGAATACAAAAAGAAAAGAAGGCCATTCGGTCTTCTTTTTTCTTGGTGCCCGGAACAGGACTTGAACCTGCACATCTTTCGATACACGCACCTGAAACGTGCGCGTCTACCAATTCCGCCATCCGGGCGTCGTTTTGCTTTTTTTCGTTTCAGGTTTGTGCCCAGGACAAGACTTGAACTTGCACCGCCTATGGCGACTACCCCCTCAAAGTAGCGTGTCTACCAATTCCACCACCTGGGCAAAAAAGCAGCTTCTGTCTCTCAAAAGCGGGTGCAAAAGTACACACATTTTCCGAACTGGCAAAATATTTTTTCAATATTTTATGCAATAGGCTGGTATATAGTGCTATATTTTTCTATAGTCCCCATATGTCCCAGCTCATCTCCGCCTGTTTGCGGAGCATATCGAGGCCGTTTTTGACCTTTGCACCACAAGCTGCCGCATCTCGCATGAGTAATGTTTGTGATGGGTTGTATATCAGGTCGTAAACCATCAAAGAGGGGCGCGGAGAACATGGTGCGGAGAGCGGGAGAGGGGTGCTGTCAATATCGGGATACATACCTATCGGTGTTGCATTGATTATTAGCTCGTCCAAGGGTAATCCGTCATAGCTTACAGCATCCTTGTGCAGCTCTGGATATCTGCTTACATAGCGGTATTTAACGCCCAGTTGCTTCAGGGCGTATGCCACTGCCCGTGCAGCACCGCCTGTACCAAGGATTAAGGCTGTGTGTGGTAACTCGGATACCAGCAGCCATTCTTCGAGTGTCTGTTGGAAAGCCGGTGCATCGGTGTTGTGCCCGACGAGGCGACCTCCTTCTACGCTCACGCAGTTCACCGCACCTATCTCTGCCGCTGTATCGTCCACTGCATCAAGTAGTGGCAATATCTTCTGTTTGTACGGTATGGTGACGTTGAAGCCGTTGATATGCTCCTGCTCCACCCATTGCCGCAGCCCGTCGAGCGACTCCATCTCGTAGAGCCCGTAGCTGGCATCCTTGAAGCCTTGCGCCTCAAAGAGTTCCTGCGACAGCGAGTGCCCCAGCTTCCGTCCTATCAACCCATACTTTTTCAATAACCCGTAATCTGTAACCCGTAACCTGTAACCTTTAACCCACGCTTGCCTTCAGCTTCTCGGCGTTCTCGGCGAGTTGCAGGGCCTCGATGCAATCCTCGATGTCGCCGTCCATGAAAGCCGGTAGGTTGTGCATGCTCCAGCCTATGCGGTGGTCGGTGACACGGCTCTGCGGATAGTTGTATGTGCGCACCTTCTCGCTGCGGTCGCCCGTGGCCACCATTGTCTTGCGCTTGCTCGACAGCTCCTCCATGTATTTGTTGTACTCTCGTTCATAGAGCCTTGTGCGGAGGATGCTGATGGCTTTCTCCTTGTTCTTAATCTGGCTCTTCTGGTCCTGCATCGAGACCACGATGCCGGTGGGGATATGTGTCAGGCGCACTGCCGAGTAGGTGGTGTTCACGCATTGGCCACCGGGGCCCGAGGCGCAGAAGGTGTCGATGCGCACATCGCTCATGTTAAGCTCCACGTCGAACTCCTCGGCTTCGGGCAGCACCACCACGCCTGCGGCGCTTGTGTGTATGCGCCCCTGGGTCTCTGTGGCGGGCACGCGCTGCACGCGGTGCACTCCAGACTCATATTTCAGCAGGCCGTAGACGCCCTCGCCGGTCACCGTGAAGGTGATGTCCTTGTATCCGCCCGAGGTGCCCTCGTTGAAGTCCGTGACCTCCACCTTCCAGTGCTTCTTCTCGCAGTAGCGGGTGTACATGCGGAACAGGTCGCCTGCAAAGATGCAGGCCTCGTCGCCGCCGGTGCCGCCGCGTATCTCCACCACGGCGTTCTTAGAGTCCTGAGGGTCGGCGGGGATGAGCAGCAGGCGTATGTCATTCTCCATGGGTTCGCGGCGTTCCTGTGCGGCCACAAGCTCCTCTTTGGCCATCTCGCGCAGCTCTGGGTCCTTCTCTGTCTCCAGCAACTCCTTGCACTCGGCTATGGTGTCCAGCAGCGCCTTGTACTCGTGGTAGGCCTTGACCACTGGCTGTAGGTCCTTGTAGTCTTTCGAAAGCTTCACATAGCGCTTCATGTCCGCAGTCACCTGCGGGTCGTTCATCTGTTGCTCAATCTCTTTGTAACGAGAATAGATTGCTTCTAATTTATCTAACATCTTTCTTTAATAGTTTGTCAATCATAGAATTCACCGTCGGCGACACCTTCCATGCGTAGGTGGTTGCCGCCAGCAGTGCCACCAGCACCGTGGTCTTCAGCGCCGCATCGAGCAGCATGGCGCTCTTCGAGCCGTCGAACAACGGGGTCACCACAGAGCCCCACAACAGGTTCAGTGCGAAGCCCGCCGCCGTCAGCACCACCACCTTCAGCTGTGCCGCCGAGAAGAGGCTCACCCTTGTGCGCCAGTAGATGTAGCCCAGCAGCAGCGTGTAGTAGAGCAGGTACGAGAACAGCGTGGCTGAAGCCGCCCCCGTGATGCCCCACAGCTCTATCAGCAAGGGGTTCAAAAGTATGGCACTTACCGTAAGTATCGCCATGAAAAGCAGCGAACGGGAATAGTAGCGTGAGAAGTTCAGCACGTCGGTCCCTATTGAGAATGACGAGTTGAAGGCTTTTGCCATGCCCATCATCAGCACCACCCCGGCACCGCCGGCATAGCTGGCGCCGTTGGGGATGAAGGCATACAGTGTGTCAAGGTTAATCCAGATAACCAAGAATATGGCACTGCTCACCAGCAGCTGGTGCAGCGACACCTGGCGCACCAGGCGGTTCACCTCGCCCCAGTTGTTCTCCTTCACCGCCGCCGCCACCACCGGGCGCGAGATGGCCCCGAGCGAACGGTACGGCACTTCCACCACGTTGGCTATGTAGAAGGCTATCGTGTAGACGCCTGTCAGCGCCAGTCCGGCCTTGGCACCGAGGAAGAGCGAGTTGAAGAAGGGCACGTTGCCGGCCAGCACGGTGACCGTCATGAACATCGTGTAGCGGCCAATCTCTTTGCGTCGTTCACGCGTAAGGAAGTTCCAGTCGACCTTCAGCACTCCCCACCTGAAGTGGTTGAGCTTCATCAGGTACATGAGGTTCAGT
>JAEEGF012014058.1_pt1 | contig 18356 bp, 7 predicted proteins | sample 9134171 | NCBI WGS metagenome assembly JAEEGF01 (sample SAMN16246542, study PRJNA631951) | gut metagenome | biome: gut microbiome; feature: rumen; material: AP-attached | host: Bos | place: Iran: Karaj | collected 2018-10
CCGTTTCGGTGACGGTGCAGTTGCTCACGGTGCCGCCGCTTTTGAGGCCGACGATGCCGCCGACGTTCTCATAGCCTTTGATGCGGGCGTCGGTGAGGTGGACGTGGTGGACGTTGGCACCAGTGCCAGTCTGGCCGAAGAGTCCTTGGTTGCTGTCGGCGTCGCTATAGATGCGGATGCCGCTGACGGTGTGGCCCTGGCCGTCGAAGTGGCCGCAGAAGAGTTTCCCGCTGTTCCCGATGGCGGTGTAGTTGCTCTCGGTGGCGGCGCCCGCCTCATTGTCGGTCTTGTGGCTGTAGGCGATGTCGGCTCCCAGCTTGAAGTACTTGCCGCTGTAGCCGGTGGCGGCGTCGCCCTCGCCGCTGTTCACGCGCTGTGCCAGCTTGTCGAGCTGAGTCTTGTTATAGATGATGTAGGGGTCGGTCTCGGTGCCGCTGTGTCCGTCGTTGGCCCAGTCGATAGGCTCTCCGTTGAAGCTCACGGTGATGTCGTAGCCGGGCATGGTGAGGACGTTGTCGATGATGGCCGTGCCGGTGATGTTGCTGTTGTCGGCGGTCTTGATGACGGTGTATTCGGCGCCATTGTAGCCCGCCTTGTTGAGGGTGAACTTTGCGCCTTCGGGGCAGTAGTTCTCGGCCTTGCCGTCGCCGTCGCTGTCGTAGCGGAAGCCGAGGTTGTCGGCCATCGCGGTCAGGAAGTCGACGCCGTCGCCAATGGTCAGGACGTAGGCAGGCACGGCGCCGTTGTTGTCGGTGACGTCGGCTTTGCCGCAGCCCACGCCGGTGGCGTTCTCTGTGCCGGCTACGGTGCAGGCGTGGTAGTAGTTGTTCTGGATGGTGCCGTAGTTATTTCCGCAGATGGCACCATGAGAGTTGTATCTGGTGGCGGGCACGACGGCTCCGATGGCGAGGTTGTGGCGCAGGGTGCCATCGTTAAAGCCTGCGATGCCACCGTACCCTGTGCCATTGGTGTTGTCAGGCTTGGTAAGTGTGGCTGCGCTGGTGCAGTCGCTGACGGTGCCGTTGTTTATACCCACGATGCCGCCGTGGTACCAAGTATCGGACTGGATGTCGTGGATGGTGACGGTGGCTGCGACGTGGCAGTTGCTGACGGTGCCGTAGTTTTCGCCCACGATGCCGCCTGTGCGATTGTAGCCGGTGATGCGTGCGTCGGCGAGGGTGATGCCACGGATGTTGCCGCTGCTCTTGCCGAAGAGACCTTGGTCAACGTCGGACCCGTTGTTGCCGGCCTTATAGATGCGGATGCCGCTGACGGTGTGGCCCTGTCCATCGAAGTGGCCTCGGAAGGTGTTCCCGTTTCCTATGGCGGTGTAGTTGCTCTCGTATTCGCCGCCCTCTTGTTCGGCGTGTCTGTAGGCGATGTCGGCCCCCAGCACGAAGTACTTGCCCTCGTAGCCATTGGCGGCACCGTCGTCGCCCGTGGCGTCGTTGACGCGCTGGGCCAGCAGGTCGAGTTGCTCATTATTATATATGACGTAGGGGTCGGTCTCGGTGCCCGTGCTCTCGTTGGCCCAGTCGAATTGCGTCCACTTGGCGTAGAGGGTGATGTCCGTGCTCGGCGTGTAGGATGCACCTGCATAGCCCAGACGGGTATTCCATTCTGAGTCAGCGTACCATCCGCCGAAGATATAGCCAGTAAGCGTCGGCGTAGGCAGGGTGACGCTGGCGTCCGTCCACTTGGCATAGAGGGTGACGGTGGCACCGTTCGCGTCGGCGAGGTTGCTGACGCTCTGGTTGTCGTCATAAACCTTCTGACCGTCGGCTGACGTTGCCCAGCCGTTGAAGGTGGCCGTTGCTGTTGCGCTGCCCTCGCTGTTGCCGCCCGTTGCTCCGTTGTAGTTGTAGGTCACGGTGAAGGCACGGGTATAGGTGTTGGCGGTGAGGTTCTGCGCTTCGTCGTAGGTAAAGCTCTGGTCGGACATCGTGCCGTCATTCGTATTGCCGTTGCCGTCGAACTGCACGGTGTAGGTATTGGCCGTCCACTTGGCCCAGAACTGCTTGTCGCCCGTGGAACCGTGGGTTATGGAGGTCACGGCGGGGTCAGTCAGCCCCTCGTTAGCGTACCATCCAGCGAAGGTGTAGCCCTTGCGGGTGGGCGTAGGCAGCGTAATGTTCACGCTCTCGATGTTGTAGGTCGTGGCATAGCTGTCTGGCATCGTGCCGCCGTTCGTGTTGTAGGTGATGTTGTAGGTGATGGGGGTGTTTTCAACAAAAGTGAAGGTCACGTCGCCGTCGCTGACGGTGTAGGTGCTGCCGCTGAAGGTGGTGCTGTTGGCGGCAAAGACGGGGGCGTAGCCTGCGCGAGGATTGCTGGCGAGTGTCAGCGTGACGCCCTCGCGGTAGTAGCTCTTGCTGTCATAGACGAAGCCGTTCTCTGCTGCCGTGGCGTCGGGGCTGACGCCGGTGACGCCGCTGCCGAGAGTCACCATGCGGGCGCGGCCGGAATTGGTGAGGCTCCCTATATCGTAATAGCCCGCAATGGCATAGTCGGCATTGCTATAGAAATGGGTGTTATAGCTACTAATCTCCAGATATCCAACGATAGCGCCGACGTATTTAAGTGAGGTGTTGGGTGCTGAGACGTTGGGGTTGTAAACGAAGCAGTTCTCCACGTTGGAATTCTGTGTACGGCCGGCTAATGCGCCTGCGTAAGCATTCCATTGGCTACTGTTATAATTGTTGGTGACGTTAGGACTGATGAGGCGGACGTTCTTCACCGTCCCCTTATTGACAAAACCGAAGAGACCGGCATATTGGCTACTGGTGTTGACGGTGAGGCCGCTGATGGTCTTGTCGCCGCCGTCGTAGGTGCCACTGAACCATTTGCCGGATGCGCCCTCGGCGCCGATGGGCGTAAAGGTCTGGCTAAGGGTGATGTCGTCGGTCTGCCGGAAGGTCATGCCGCTGCCGGTGATGGCAGTAGAGGCATTAGTGTTAGCATTGATGACGGCAGCCAGGTTGCGCAGGTCCTGCTCGGTGGCTATCTTGTAGGCTGGGGTGCCTCCCTCGTTGGTGGCCAGGAAGAGCTGGTTGCCGAACGCGACGCGCAGCTTCGAGGCGAAGGTCGCGCTGGCGTAGCCGACGGCGTAGGCCAGGGTGGGCACTACGATGACGGCGCCGCTGGTAAGTGTGCTGAAGGGATTGCCGCTGATGACGATGCTGGTGCTGCTGACATCGACGCGCGTGATGCTGGAAGCGAAGTCAGTAGCCCAGGGCGAGGTGCTCAGCGTGCCGCTGCCGCTCAGCATCAGGCGGTCGTAGGTGCCGTTGCCGTCGCTGTCGCTCACGCGCCAGGTCACCCCGTTGCTTGTACCTGTGAGGGCCATCAGCGTGGCCGTGACGGTGACGTCGGTAGAGCCGATGGTCACGGTGGCGCTCTTCTTGTCGGCAGCGAGGCTACTGCTCGTCGCCCCGCTCACGCTGAACGTCTTGAAGACCTTGTCGGCATCGTTGGGCGTGAGGGTGATGACGCTGCCCTCCATATAGTTAGGCTTGCCATTCACATTGCCCACGAATGTACCGCCACTGAGCGATATGTTGTCAGGGACGGTGACGGCGTGAGCCTGGCAGAGCTCAATGACGGCCAAGGAGATACATTGCGTCGAACTGGTGGCCGGCATGCTGACGGTGCAGCTCTTGTCACTGTCGTTGGTGGCCGAGCCGAGCACGGTGCCGTCGTATTTCTTCAGCGTCACGCTGACGATGTAGTAACTGGAATTGGAGGTCACGGTCATGTTGACGGCCTTCCCGTCGGTCTGGAAGCCATAGTTGTTGTTATTACTCCAACCTCTGAGTCTCACGTCGGGGGTGAAGGTGATGTCGTACTCGTCGTCCACGCCATGCGTGTCGTTGGCGTTCCAATAGGGCGTATTGGTGCCTTCGACTTGGCTGAAGCGGCAATAGAGCGACGTGTTGTCCTGCCTGCAGATTTCGCTGTATGCATTATAGCCACCAACTTGGCCCTTCAGTTCGTAGGTCACGGTGACGTTTGCCCCCGCCGTCGTGGCGGTGAGCAGCATCATGAGCAGCATCATCACTGCCCGTGAAATCATTCTGATAGGTTTTGGTTTCATATTGTATATTTTTAATGATGTTCTTGATTACAGCGTGCAAGGACGGTGCAAACCGAGTGCAGAGAACTCGCTCTATGCCGAGGTGCAGCCCGTTCTCGCAGTGCTTTCTCCAAAAAGCGCTGCAAAGGTACTAACTTTCTGCGACATAGCTGCCGGAAATCTATAAAAAAACATAAAAAGCGGGGCGGGAAAGGAGAATTGCGGAACGCAACCTTACGTCCTCCGTGGATATAGAGGCACTTGCGGGTGGGCTTGCCGTCCATGCCCCCGCCGTCGAGCGAGTACCACGCGCCAGCCTTATCTGTTAAATCCGTGTAATCTGTGGTAGTGATTCCCTGTGCCTCGCCGTCGTCGCCAAAGTCACTTTCTATTATCTCTGTTTTAATGTTTACTGCAGTTTCCGTTTCTTAGAATAGTTGGTCTATAGTGATTACATGCTGAAAGATGCCACTGTATTCGTTGTAGTTCAGACCAAAGGTCGTTATCAGCACGTGGTGGACAGAGGAACGCTTAGGCAGTTGCTCTGTCAACAGGTTTTGGCGATGGATAAGTTTCGCGTGATAGGATTTGCTGATGGTGTACGTCTCGTTATAGAACTTCATCTCGCACATATCCACTACGTTGTCCTTACGGCTAATGAGCAGGTCTATCTGTCCACCCTCCACCTCGTCATCGCCTTTGAGTGACCATGCCGATTGTGTGGAAGAGACGTCAAGGATATTGATGGCCTGCTTAATCTGACGGATGTGGGTCAGGCAAACCTCCTCGAAGGCGAAGCCGCGCCAGGAGTTGATGCTCTGTGCCGTCACATTATGCATCCAGAACGCAGCATCTATCTCCGTACGCCCTTCCACATACTTCTGGTAGAACAGGCAGAAGGGGTCACAGAGTTTATAATGTTCGTCGTGCTTGCTCATGCCGAAGGGTACGTAAGGCTGGATGAAATCGCTGGCCACAAGCGCCTTCAGCATCTTGCTTGATGCGCCGTTATCGTCGAGGCCTGCTTTGGCGAGAATTTCCTGACGGGTGTAGCCAGCACGGCGGGAGGCTAAGACACTGACAATGCGCTTCATCTGCTCAGGGTTGGCAAAGACAGAGGCAAAAAGGCGGTCGTACTCATCACGTAGCTTGGCATCTTCGTCGAAGAACAGGTGGTCGATGTTCTGTGCGAGACTCAACCCCTTCTTCATGTAACCGAGGTAGTAAGGGATGCCACCGAGAATCATGTAGCTCTGCACGATGTCATAGCGTGAAAGGCGAAGCCCTTTCTTCTCGAGTAACTTCTCACACTCTCCTAACTTGAAAGGACGGAGTTTCACCTCGTAGGTCGTACGCCCATAGAGTCCGCCGTGATTGTTGACCAGGTTGTCGAGCATCCATGAGTTGGCCGAACCGCAGACAACGAGCATCAGGTTGTCGCGATGACAGCCCCATGTGTTCCAGAAACCTTCAAAGGCGGTAATGAAACCAGAGCGTGGTGTGTCGAGCCAAGGCAGTTCGTCGAGGAATAAAACCTGACGTTTGCCTGTATCTTTGGCTTCCAACAGCTGAGAAAGCATAAAGAATGCCTCCATCCACGATGTCGGGCATTTGCTCTTTTTCATTCCCTGCATTTGGAGGGAGAAGTAGAAATGCCTCAACTGGTCTTTCAACGAATTCTTCTTCCCGTCTTCATCCACGGGGGAGAGACCGGCATGACGGAACGTAATTTTACCCTTCAATGCCTCATCGACGAGAAACGTCTTACCCACACGCCGACGCCCATATACGGCTACAAATTCTGATTTGTCGCTGTTATACAGCTCGTTAAGTTCGGCTATTTCCTTTTCCCTACCAATAATTGCGCTCATAACAATGTTGTTTAAATTGCTGCAAAGATACAAAAAGTATTGTTTCCAGCAAAATAAAACGACTTTTTCTTTCGCTTTCGCTAAAACATAAACTTGCATTCCCGCTGACGCGCCTACCCGTAGCCTTTCACGCTCGATAAAGCATGAGCGAGCTCTGCTTTATTCTCACTTAATCACGAACTTCTTGCCTCCGTGGATGTAGAGACCCTTGCAGGTGGGTTTCCCGTTAACTTTCACACCATCGAGGGTGTACCTAATTTCTATAATTTTTGTTGTTAATAATCTGTGGAGTTTTTTTCTTTTGTCTACGGAGGTTAGGAGTTTAGGAGGGCTTCGCAGGCGAAGCTAAAACTCCTTGACTCCTTGACTCCGTAGAGAAATAAGATCCTTAGGGGATGACCACCTTCTTACCATTCACGATGTACAGGCCCTTGCGGAGGCGGGCTGGCACGGGGCCTGCCCCTACACCGTCAACCTTCACGCCGCTGAGGGTGTATATACTCCCCTCTCCCCCGCGATAGGGGCTGGGGGTGAGGCTGATGCCCTGCGTCTCCTCCTCGTCGCCGAAGTTCAGCACGAAGGAACGAACCGTAGTGTTCGGATCTCCGGCCTCAATGCCGTTCAGCAGGAAGTAGGCGCGGAAGGCACCGATGCTGGCACCGCTCTGCGGATAGTAGAGCGTGCTCTCTTGGCCGAGGAAGAGGATGCTCTTGTTCTCGGCGGAGAAGCCCATCGCGTCGTAGGTGCCCTTGAAGGTCAGTTTCTCGTCGGCACTCGTCACGTCGTTATACACATTTTCGATGGTCACGCCTTTGAACATGGGGTTGGTGATGTCGTAGAGATAGCTATAATCGTCATAGTCGTTGACCTTGGTCCACTTGACGATATACGGCTTGCCGGCCTCGATGCCCGTTGTTGCGGCCTTGAAGTTCAGGTAGAGGGTGCCGCCGCTGAAGCCCGTCTTGTGGCCGTCGACGGCAGTTTCGGTGTCGAGTTCCCTGATGTCAGCCTGATACAGCGGATGCGTCGTCTCAGCTATCTGTGCGCCAGTGACGTTGAACGGCAGGCACAGCGTATTCCAGTCGCCATCCTTGAAGAGCGTGCGGCCGTCAAGCATGACGATGCCCGATGCGCCGGTCTCCTTGCTTCTGAGCACGTGGGTGTTGTTGCTCATGTCGGCGAGGACGAGGGCGTTGTTGGTAAGCTCCACCGAGCCGGTATAAACGCTGCCGTTATACATCACCTTGCCGTCATCGTTCAGCGTGTAGTCTTCCGGCAGATACATGGTGAACTGGCTCCTCACAGCGGTTCCGTTATATCCACCAATGATGGCGTTGGTCAGCACGACGCTCGAAGTGAGGTCGATGGTCAGAGAGACACCATCGTTACTACCGAAACCTCCTCTTCCGGCGATGTTCAGCGTACTCTCCTTGGTCACGGCAATGTATTTTGCCAGCCAGGAAATCGAGGCATCCCATTCATCCTCACCCTGGGGGCAGTTGAGCGTCGCATGGTTCAGCGTCAGGATGTTATCACTACCCACGTTACTATTTATCATCTTACAATTCAGCGTACCGTTCTTGACGGTCAGGCTGTTCATCATGTCGATGCTCTTCACCGTGACAGTATGGCCGTTCAGGTCGAGGATGAACTCATTGCTTAAATATGGATAAGTTCCACACATCGTGTTCGGCTCGTTGATGTCTTCAAGAATCGTCACCACGTCGCCGTTGCCTGCTGCTTCGAGGGCATCCGTCAGATAGTGATACTCCGTGTCGCCGATCCTGGCCACGACGCGCGTGCGGGGAATCGTTACGCTGTAGGCGCCGCTGGTATAATTGGTTCCGTCAACCTCAATCGTGGCGGTGTACTGTATTTCGCCTTCCTGATTATCAGAAGGCTCCGTGATGACGGTTTCATCGAGGTCTGCCGTATCGCTCGTCGAGACATAGTGGCACACGCTGCACTCCAGCCTGATGACAGCTGTCAGCTGGCCCTTGTAGTTGTACTCCCACTTCCATGTGGGTTCTCCCCAGGTGTGGCCCGTCGGGGCGATTCTTACATCAGCCCAAGAAAGCTGGGCATAATGGTACATGCCATTTTCCTCAAGTTCGCTGAAATAGCCGTAGGAATTGAGGTAAGAGCCTCCATAGCACTCCACGCTGCCGGCCTCCGTACAGGTAGGCTCCACGCGGTTGAGGTGAGTCAGCACATACCACTCGGCATTGATGGTCATGTCCTCGGCCGGCATGGTCTCGGGCACCCAGGGATTCCAGCGGTGCCAGATGTGCGACTGCTTGTTCAGGGCTGCAGGGGCGGTGATGGCCGTGCCATAGTCCTGCGTGATGGTTGTCATCGTCTGCTCGCCATCCTTGAAGGTGATGGTGTACTGGTTCACTTGCCAGTTGGCCGTGAATGTCTTGTTCTCATTCGAGTTGTTAGCGATGGTGACGCTCGTCTGCGGCGTGTTGCCGTTGCTGCCCGTCCAGCCCGTGAAGGTGTAGCCCGTCTTGGTGGGTGCGGCCAGCTCGATGTCATCGTCTTCGTAGCTGAAGGACACGGGGTTGCTGGTCTGGTTCTCGCCACCATTCATGATGTAGCTGACGGTATAGACATTCTGCTGCCAGTTGGCATAAAGCGTCACGTTCTCCTTGACGGTCTCGCGGGTGAACTCCCAGCGGTTCTCGCACGCAGCCTCCTTGTACCAGCCGCAGAAGGTGTAGCCGTCGGTGGTTGGGGCTGTAGGCTCCGTGGCCTTGGTGCCGTACTGTATGTGCTGCTGTGTGGCGGGCGCCGTGCCGTGGCCGTTGGCGTCGAAGGCCACGTCCCAGTACGTCCACTTCCAGACGGCCTTTACCGTCTTGTTGGCCGTTACGTTGGTCAGCGTGGTGGTCTGCGCGCCGTCCACTTCCCAGTAGTCGAACAACATACCGGCGGGAGCGGTGAAGCCGCATGTGGCGGGCAGTGTATAGCTTGCGCCGTATTCCACCACGGCGTTGTCCATCGTGCCGCTGCCGCCGTTGGCGTCGAAGCTCACGGTGAGCTTCTGGCGCTCCCACTTGGCGTAGAGCGAATAAGCGCCTGTGGTGCCGGCGGGGATGCTGGTCACCTGCACGTCATTATCCCAGTTGAACCATCCTAAGAAGGTGTAGCCCTCGCGGGTGGAGGGGTAGAACGAGGCCACGCCCGTCGCCTTGTCATAGGTCGAGGGGTTGTAGGGGTCTGTGCCGCCGTTCAGAGTGTAGGTGATTCTCATCGAGGTCCACTTGGCAAAGAGCCACTTGTCTCCCTTCGTTCCTGCCGCGATGCCGGTGACAGGGCTGCCCGTGAAGCTGTTGTTGTCGTACCAGCCGTCGAAGTAGTAGCCAGCCCGTGTGGGAGCAACAAACGAGGCCACGCCCGTGGCACTTTGGTAGGTCGAGGGGTTGCCGGCGTTCTGCGTGCCGCCGTTCAGCTCGTAGCCGATGTTGAACTCGGTCCTCTCCGTGAAGGTGGCGTTGACGCTTACATTCGATGAAGGCATAGTGAAGGTGTTGTTGGAGCTTAGCGTGGCACCCGTCACCGTCACGTTAGTCTGATAGCCCTCGTCGGCAGTCGCCGCCACGGTCACCACATCGCCCTGCAGGGCCGAACTCGTCGCAGCACCGTTGACAAGCGTCTTCACCGTGCCGTGCGCGGGGGTGTTGCAGGTGATGCTGTAGATTGCATCAGAGACAGGCGTAAGGGTCTTGCTGGTAACATCGTTCCAGTTGGCAGATTCCGTCGCATCGACACGGGTACCACTGGCCATGAATGGCTTTGTCAGCGTCAATTTGCCTAAGTGTACGTATGTCCCTTTATTAATTGTGAATGAGAAGTTCTTGTTTGCATCATAGTCCAACGTCATTTGACGACAAGTAATTAATCGACCATTGTCTTGATTGACCGTTCCGCCAGTGATAGTTATGATACTTTCACATAACGATAATATTGATCTATGAAGTTGGTCGCCTAAGTCACCGTGAAGATTAACTGTGCCGCCACTGATGGCAATCTCACCGCCGACGGAATCCCATCCTTTATATGATCCACCTGACTCACTAAAACTACCGTTACAGCCGATGGCGCTTCCATTGGAATAATGGCATATTATACCACTGCCATCACTATCATCGTAGGCTAATCCACCCCATGCGTCTATCGTACCGCCGGAGATGAATACTCTTGAACCTTCGCCACCAATGCCGGCACCTCCACGGCCTCCGTGGACTTTCAGTATGCCGCCTTTGATATACAGAATACCCGAACAGCAATCAATGCCGTTAGAACCATCCTCCACAGCATCGATGGTGAGTTGGCCGTTGCCGCCTATGATGGTTAGCTCAGGCCTCTTGTCAGTGAATCTCAAAGCAATGCCTTTTTTTGCACAGAGCTCTTGAGCATTGTTACCAGTTTTGTTGCCGAGGTCCAGCGTCACCTTACCCGTCACAATGATGCGTTCCGTGAATTCCCAGGATCCTGCTGTCAGGTGGTACGTGTTGCCGTCCGTCCATTAGGTCGTCGACGTGTTGTTAATATACACGTCGCCAGCCCACGCCGTCGCCGTGGTGAACACACACAGGAGCAGCATCATGGCTGCCCGTCTCACACTTGCGCCGCCCAGCCTCCAGGCCGTCAGCACTGAAAAGATTCTTTTCTTCATCTTCTTCATTTTTTAAGTCAATACTATTGTAAATTAATACTATTGATAAATAATACTATTGTTGATTATACTTTCTTTATTTAATCACCGCTCGGTTTACCGCTTGTCGCGGACAAGAACCTTTTTACCGTTTACGATGTACAGACCCTTGCGGAGGCGGGCTGGCACGGGGCCTGCCCCTACACCGTCAACCTTCACGCCGCTGAGCGTGTACCACGCGGCAGCCTTTTCTGCTATTTCCTTTATTTCTGCGGGACTAATAATCGTCTCCTCGGAGCCGTCGCCGAAGCTAAGGTTGAAGGCGCGGACGCCGGCGGGCTCCCCGGCGGTCAGGCCTTTCTTTAGCATGAACCAGCCGCGGAAGGACTTCACCTTGAAGTCCGTGGCCGTCGGGTAGTAGAGCTTGTTGTCGTCGCCGAGGTAGAGGTTGTGCTTCTCTGTGCCGTCCTCGTAGATGAACTCGGGCGAGTAGGTGCCGCAGAAGTTTACCCACTCGGTCGAGACATCGGCGGCGGTGCTGCTCACCGTCACGCCCGTGAACACAAGGTCGTTCTCCGTCAGATGCTGGCCCGTATTGTTCCATTTGATGATGTAGGGTTTGCCAGCCTCCATCTCGGTCACGGCTCCCGCGTTGGTGAACGTCAGCGTCAGCGTGCCGCCGCTGAAGCCCGACGTGCTCAGCGTCCGCACGTCCACGCCGTCGCCATCGAGCGGGCTGTCGGCGATGTCCAGGTCGAAGGGCAGGCAGAGCGTGTTCCAGTCGCCGTCCTTGAAGAGCGTACGGCCTTGTAGCGTCACATCGTATCTTCCGCCGTTCGTAGCAGCGTCGGTAATGGCGGTGGCGTTGCTGGCGTTGTCGGCAAGGAAAAGGAAGGGGTCATAACTGCCAACGAAGTATTTGCCGAAGGTCTCAGTTCCAGAATTCTGCTTAAATGCGTCTCTGGGGTAGGTGGTTGCATTTGTCGAAAAGAAGACGGTGCGCGTCTCAACATTGTAGCTATTGTCCTTACTGAGCCAGAATCTGGCGGAGTAGTAGGGAATGTCCGCCACCCAGACGTTGTTGCCAAGGTTAGCCATCGTCTTGACACCATCTGTGTTTGATAAATCGAAGTAGCGGATGTAGAGAGGTGTCCAATCACTTTCGGTGCAGAGGAAATAGACAGTTATCGGGTCGGGGGTGGGCACCTTCTCTACGATAATGGTCATATCGCCCGAGCCGTAGCTGGAGTAGAGTTCTACTTTGTAGTTCGACGAATAGTCCAGGGGAGCGATGCAGTCGAAGTTGTCACCAGTTCCGCTGTTGTCGTCGGTGGCTACCAGTGCGTTGTTGCTCGCCCTGCGTATGGTGATTTCAGGATTGACGCTTGAGCCAGTGGAGTAGAAGTGGTAGTCGCCGCCCACATTATCGGTGGTGAAATTAAGCGTCGTGGTCTGCCGATTCTGGAAGTTCACGATGTTTGTGCCAAGATAGAGGTGGTCGTCCGCAATCTTCTCGATGGTAACGGTAGCATTACCGGAACTGGAATATGAATAAAAGTCCAGCGTGTAGGTCGTGCCGCTTATCAGCGTTGTGGTGCAGTCGAAATTGAATTCGGTGCCGCTGTCGTCATCGCTGGCAACCACTTGTCCCCTGTCCTTGATGGTGATTTTGGCGTTAAAGTCGCCTGTGGAGTAGAAGTGGTAGCTGCCGCTGACCGTCGGGGTGAACGTGTGGGAGACGGTGTTGTCCGCAACGAAAGCCACCGTGTTGTCGCCCACCGAGAGGACTGTGGGGGTAGGAGGAGTGGGATTGTTCACCTTCTCGATGGTGACGGTGGCGTCGCCGGTAGCGTTGTGGCAATAGAGTATCAGCGTGTAGGTCGTGCCGCCCGTCAGCGTTGTGGTGCAGTCGAAGTTGAAGTCATTACCGCTGTCTTCGTCGGTAGCTATTTCGTTGCCTCCGTCCACAATGGTGATTTGGGTGTTATAGTCGCTCGTACTATAGAAGCGGTAACTACCACTTTCCGCCGGAGTGAATGTGTGGGTGACGGTGTTGCCTTCAACGAAAGCCACCGTGTTGTCGCCTACCGAGAGGGCTGTGGGTTCAGGAGTGGAGTTGTCCACCTTCTCGATATGCACCGTGATGTCGCCGCCGAGTTGGGTGACCATAAATGTCACTCTATATTGATAGGCTGATAGTTCGCCCTGACAATCGAATTGCCCTTGACCTTGCTCTGAAGAAAAGACTTCTTGCCAACCATTGATGACCATAACTTCGACGTAGCCTTCCCAATTGGTTTCGTTTGCCCAGATGCGATAGGTTCCGTCCTCTGGAGGTGTGAACGTGTAATCATAGGCGACGGTACTTCCCGACACACCCGGCAGGTTCAGATGGTTCTCGCCCAGGGTGAGTGCTTGCTGCGCCCATGCCGTCATGGCGGTGAGCATCATCACGAGCAGCATCGTGGCTGCCCGTCTCACTGCGCCGCCGAGCCTCCAGGCCGAGGGCGCGAAGACATGCTTCTTGTTCATGGTTCTATTCATTTTATTGTCTTTTTTTTCTTAGTCAGAATTTTGCGTGCAAAAGTATAGACCAGGTATCGTCATAATACCTCTTTCGAGAATTTACCTTAGGGTACCACAACCTTTTTACCTCCGTGGATGTAAAGGCCCTTCTTGCGTCCCGTTGGTAGCAAGCGTCCTTCGGCCGAGCGCTTCGTCGGCTTGCCGTCGAGGCGCACGCCGTCGAGGGTGTACCATGCGCCAGCCTTTTCTGTGATTTCCGTGATTTCTGTGTGACCTATTCCCGTCTCGTCGCCGAAGTCGATGTTGAACGCCGTGAGCTGGCGGGCGAGGGCCTCGCCGTCGCCAATCTTGAAGTAGGCGCGGAAGGCGCCGATGGTCACGCCGCTGCCCGTTCCGTCGGGGTAGTAGAGTTTGTTACCCGCGCCGAGGAAGAGGATGCTCTTGTCCTCGGTGTCGATGGTCTTCTGGTCGTAGGTGCCGATGAAGCGGACGCGCGCGTCGGTGGTGAAGTCCGGGTCGTAGGTGGCGCTACCGGGGGTGGTCAGGGGCTGGGTGTCGTAGTCGTGGGTGTCGGTGCTCAGGGTGACGTCCTGGAACACGGGGTCCTGGGTGTACTCGCCCTCGGTGCCGCCGTCCCACTTCACGATGTAGGGTGTGCCGGCTGCCATCGTCGTGGTCGGGTCGCTGAAGTTCAGCGTGAGGGTGGTGCCGGTGACGTAGGCCTTGCTGAGCTGGCGCACGGTGGCGCCGTTGAGGGGACAGCCGTCGGCCTGGATGTCGTCGATGGTGAAGGGCAGGCAGAGCGTGTTCCAGCCGCCGTCCTTGTAGAGGGTGCGGCCCATGAGCATGATGTCGTGGGCGGTGCCGTCGGCGGCGAGGGTGGCGATGCGGTCGGCGTTGCGGTGGCCGTCGGGCAGTCCGGCGTCGTTGTCATAGAGGATGGCGGTGCCGTCGTCGGTGGTGCTCTCGATGTAGGGGACGAGCGTCTTGCCGTCGAGCTTGGACGCATAGTCGTCGACGGTGCCGCTGCCGAGGACTTCGCTGCCGTTATAGAGGCTCTGGCCGCTGGCGATGCTGACAGTGCGGTTGCTGTTGTCTAAGTAGTAGCTGCTGGCCTTGATGAAGTCGGAGGCGCTGGTCCAGCCGAGGGTGATGTCCCCGCCGGCAAAGATGCCATTGCCGTTGGTGCTGGTGGCGTTGACCTGGCCGCCGGTGATGGTGATGTCGCGGTCGGCATTGATGCCATTGCCGTTGGTGCTGGTGGCGGTGACCTGGCCGCCGGTGATGGTGATGTCGCGTTCGGCATTGATGCCAACGCTGTATTCGCTGCCGGTGGCGGTGACCTTGCCGCCAGTGATTATGACGCTGCTGTAGGCATAGATGCCATCGTTGTTGTTGACGGTGGCGTTGACGGTGCCGCCAGTGATTAAGACGCTGCTGTCGGCATAGATGCCAGCGCTGTTGGTGCTGGTGGCGTTGACGGTGCCGCCGCGGATGACGACACTGCCGCTGTAATAGAAGATGCCGTAGTTGGTGCAGGTGGCGTTGAGGATGCCGGTGCCGAGGGTCTGGCCGTAGATGATCAGCGCCCCGTTGGATCCATAGATGCCATAGCTTCCGCTGCTCACGGTCATGGTCTTGCCGTCGCAGAGGATGATGTTAACGATGCCGTAGCAGTCAATCTCGTCGCCGTAGCTGATGTCGGCGCCGACGAAGTACCACGTCTCCTGTCCGCCCTGGCCGAGGCTGCCCTCCGTGCCGTCGAGGGCGATGGCATTGTGGCTGGCGGGCTGGCCGTCGGCGTCGATGTAGCTGACGAGGACGGCCTGGTGGGTGCTGCGCAGCTCGCCGGGCGTGAAGCTGACGGTGACGTTGTCGTCGGCCATGGTGAGCGTCGAGCCGCTGAGCGTTGCGCCGCCTGTGGCGCTGTAGTCGCCGCTGTACTGGTAGCCTGCGGGCGCGTCGGCGGCTGGTGTGGCGCTGTTCCCGAGCGTCAGGCTCACGGCGTCGCCGCTGCCGGCGTAGAGCACATTATTATATATGATACCGGCGATGAAGGGGTCGTCGTCGCCGCTGGCTTCGGATGCCTTGTAGGCGGTGATGCCGCTGACGCTGTACTCGGTGGCCACTCCGGCGTGGCCGAGGGTGACGCCCTCGCCCGCGGCGATGCTGCGGAGCTGCTTGCCCTGGCCGGTGAACGAGGAGCCGTCGTTGAAGTCGCTGGTGTAGTAGCTGTTGGTGATGTCGCTGGCGATGCCGTCGCGCACGAAGGTGGCGCTCTCGGTGGTGCTTATCCATATCTCGCCCACTTCAAGTGCGGCGGGGGCGTAGAGCGAGTTCTTGACTTTGATGACGGCTCCCTCGTTGTTGGAGCGCCAGCCTACGAAGCCGCCGCAGCGGGTGGTGGCGGTGCTGCCGGTTGTGAGCAGCTTGCCGTCGAAGAGGCAGCCCTCGAAGGTGATGTCGCCCGCGTTGTGGTTCTGGGCGACGAATCCGCCGTGGGTGCCGTCGCCGTTGCCGCTGCTGACGCTGCTCTTGATGGTGACGCTCGAGCGGCAGTTGCGGATGGTGACGTTGCCGTACTGGTGGGCGACGAGTCCGGCGGCGAACTTGGCCGAGGTCTCGATGGTGCCGCAGACGCGTAGGTTCTCAATCACGCAGCCGTCCTCCACGTAGCGGAAGGGCGCGGCATCGTCTGTGCCGGTGTTGTAGTTGAAGGTCAGCGTGTGCTCCTGTCCGTCGAACTTGCCCATGAAGTCGTGTTGGCTCGCGCCCGCCATGCGGCTGACGGTGATGTCGGCGCCCAGCTTCACGGTCTTGCCGCTGAAGAAAGCCTTGCCGTCGTCGGCAGCCAGCCGGTCGCAGAACGCGTCCCAGCCTGCGGCGCTCAAGATGGTGTACTCGTTGGTGCCGCTTTCCGTGACGGCAGCGCTGGGGCGCAGGGTCTTGCCGTTGAGCGCCGACGGGTCGCCGATGGTGCCGGTGAAGGAGGCTGAGGGGAAGCCGCCGTAGAGCGTCTGCCCGTCGGCAATCTTCACATGATAGCCGTCGTTTTGCAAAACGTAGCCGCTGGCCGTGATGTAGTCGGTGGCAGAGGTCCAGCCCAGCGTGATGTCGCAATAAGTGCTATAGATGCCTCCGCTGCTGGCGGTCACCTGGCCGCCCGTGATGCTCACTGAATAGCCCCTGATGCCATAATTATTGCCGCTGGCGCTCACCGTACCGCCCGTGATGCTCACGTCGCCGCCAGCAAACAGTCCGGCGCTATCACCCGAGCTGCTGACGGTGCCGCCGCTGATGGTGATGCTCCCATTATTTGTATCTATGCCGATGATTGCCCCGCTCGTGGTGAGCGAGCCGCCGCTGATGCTGACATTGTTCTCGGCAGTTAATCCATCAGTGTCGCCGCTCAGCGTGACGGCGCAGCCCATCTGCGTGTAGTTGTCAACATATATGGCTCTATTTGCCGAGACAGCGAGCGTGCCCTCGCCGCTGACGGTGAGCGCGGAGCCTGAAATGCCATACTCGTCGGAAGTATTGACGGTGAGCGTCTTGCCGCTGGCAATGATAATGTGGGTATCGCCGTGGAGATTCACGGTGTGGCCGAGGGCGAGGTCGCTCTCCACCTTGTACCATCCGCCAATCAGGTGGCTCAAATCATTGTCCGCCGTCAGCGCCACGGCAGAAGCCTCGTCCGCTCCGCCCGCAAGACCGAAGACGATGTGCACGGTGATGGTCGGCGTTTCAGAGCCTTCATACGAATCAATATGTAAACTCCACTGGAAATCATCATCTTGGTTCAGGTCAATGCTTAGCCCATCTGTAGCATCATAAGTAACGCTCGACACGACATAGCCTGTCTCGGGCGTGATGGTCAAATCTCTGTCATACGGAATACTGCAATCTATGGTCTGGCCGTTCGTTACCTCCAGCCATTGTTCTTCCCCCTGTAACTCGACCGTGCCCTCGCCGCTGATGTCGAACGTGATTTTTTTGCACTGACTGAAGACGATGTGCACGACGATGAGCGGGAATGAATTAGAATTGTCGTAAGGATATTCATTAATTACGAAAGACCAATTGTTACCTTCATCATTACTCAGGTCTCCACTCGTAATAAGAGTAAATGAATTATCGTAATTGTACTTGAACAACTGATAGGTGGCGCTCGACACGTAATAGCCTTCATCGGGCAAGAGGGCCATTTCGAACATAGCATTACTCGTCAGATCACGATCAACCTGAATGGACGAGCCATAGTTCGTGACGGAGCCACCACCGAACTCGACCGTGCCCTCGCCGCTGATGTCGAACGTGACGACGCACGGTTTTTGCGCCCCCGCCGTCTGCGCTCCTGCGAAGGCCATGATTACTGTGAGCAGCATCGCGGCCGCCCGGGAAATGAATGTGTTTGGTTGATGTGGTTTCATATACTTTGTTGTTTTATTGTTGTTCGCTGTTTCTGACCCCGCCCCCGGCCCCATACACCCCGCCCCGGCCTTTCGGCCACCCCGCCCCTTAGAGGGGTGGGGAGTATAACAGGAAGTTGTCATACTTTAGCTCGACGACCCATAGGGGAAAGTCAAATCACAGAAATATAACTGTATAAATTATGATCAAAGTAAACTGGAACAAAGTAGTAAACGGGCTGAAAAGCGCAGCCACCGTCATAACCACTATCCTTGGCACTATTGCTGTGCAGGGTTGCATGGGCGCTTGACGGTCTAAATGAATGAAAAAACTATGAGAAGAATTGACCTTATTGTTATCCATTGTTCGGCGACCCGCAGTGACCGCCGATTCTCGGTTGAAGACCTGATAGCCTGCCACGATGCACGGTTTGGGTTCACCGCTTACCATTACTATATCACCCGTGACGGTCAGATGTACCAGACGCGACACGAGAACCTGCCGGGGGCACATGCCAGGCACTATAACCAGCACTCCATCGGCGTTTGCTACGAAGGCGGCCTGACCCCTGAAGGCTGTGACGCCGACACTCGCACCCGGGAGCAGAAGGCAGCCCTGCATGCCCTGCTGAAGTCGCTGAAAGTTGACTACCCCAATGCCGTGATCCTCGGTCACCGTGACCTCCCCGGCGTCCGCAAGGAATGTCCCTGCTTTGATGCCAAGACAGAGTATTCACAACTAAATGGTAATCAAAAGTTGGGAAAAGCAGACTTTCTAAGTGTCTGATTATCAAATGCGATTTCTTTCACTTTCAAAA
>JAEEGF011182827.1_pt1 | contig 18355 bp, 12 predicted proteins | sample 9134171 | NCBI WGS metagenome assembly JAEEGF01 (sample SAMN16246542, study PRJNA631951) | gut metagenome | biome: gut microbiome; feature: rumen; material: AP-attached | host: Bos | place: Iran: Karaj | collected 2018-10
ACCTCAAAAATGGGAAAAACATCTGTACATTTCTTTAACCGGAGGCTGTTAAACTGGGAAAAGTACGGATGTAAACCTCAAAAAATGGGAAAAACATCTGTACATTTCCTTAACCGGAGGCTGTTAAACTGGGAAAAGTACGGATGTAAACCTCAAAAATGGGAAAAACATCTGTACATTTCCTTAACCAGAAGCTGTCAAACTGAGAAAAGTACGGATGTAAACCTCAAAAATAGAGAAAACATCTGTACCTGTCTTCAAACGAAAGTTATCAAACTGAGTAAGGTACAGATGGAGAACTTAAAATGAGGATACTATCCGTACTTACATACATTTTCACCTGACGAGCCGGTGTGTCTATCCTGCCAGGCAACTTCTCATTTATCGAGCAAGAATAACACTGTAAAAGAATCATTCACACGTAAAACGGAGCCAATGAGAATGTTTCCCATTGGCTCCGCCTCATGTTTTGGATCAGATTGTTATTCCATCCACTTTTCAGTTGCAAGGTTGAATGTCAGAATGCTATTCCATCCACTTTTCAATTGCAAAGCTTATTGTCAGAACGTTATTCCATCGACCTTTTGAATTGCGAAGGTGAACGTTCCTTTTCCGCCGTATTCATAAGTTCCGCCGCTGTTTTTCTTGAGTATTACAGTAAATGTGCCGCTCTTCTTGCCTTCAGTAATGTTGTTGCCGTACTCAACGTAGAAGTTATCAGGACCAAGTACTGTTCCGTCCTTGAGCGTTACGCTTGTGACGTTGAATCTGATCTGGTCTCCGGTGAACGGAATCGGCTTTGATGAATCAGAAGGGAAGTTATACTCTACGCCTTTGTATTTAACAGTAGCACTGGCCACGGCTGCAGACTTGTCGTAAACAGTATAGTTCTCTTCTATTCTCACATTAACAAAGTCATAGCCTGTTATAATCTTGGCTTTGCTGTTTTCTACTGCAACCTTATAACTGTTGGTGCCAGACGCCGTCAGCGTAAGCTTGTACTGGCTTGTGTTGAGCTTGGCAAGTGAATACCTGTATTGTTGCGCATCTTCAGCATTCTTATAATAGGCCTGATAGAGATCGATCTTATACTTCAAAGCGCCTTTTGACGGCTTTGCAACAGACTCGTATTTCGCATAGAAACCAGGGTTGGAAACGTATTGTGTAGCTTTTCCATATTCTCTGATATAGCTGTCAGCCTTGAGTACCGGAATCGTGCCGCTTACTGTTATGGGACTTACCGAATATTTAATCTTTCCGGATTTTCCTTTAAACACAGTCCCATCTCCCGTAACATAAAGAACCGCGCCGTCTCCGGGCTTTTTATTATTGGCGAAAGTGACTGTCAGTCTTACAGATGTGGTCTCCTCTTGCATACCCGAATAATAGTCAGAAATAGAAAACGACATGCCGTTATATAAGCCTCCAATGGTACTGGAAACGCCATTTAAGGTAACAACAATACTATTCGGAACAGAACCTCCGGCATTGTAATCTCCGGAGTTGCAGCTCACTTTCAGGATTCCTTTTGAAAATGCCTCTTTTGTGCTTATTCCCGTACGTTTAAATTTCAAAGTTGCGACATAGTCGTGATCAACACCGGGACCCATTGCGAATGCAGTCGATGTATATGTCCCGGGGTTCTTGTTGTATCCATCATGTAGCAGATAGATCGCATTATAAGTCATGGTGTCCTTGACACTCTGGTAGTTTGATTTACCACTACTGTCAAAACTCATGACATACTCCGGTTTTGTAATCTTAACCGGCATGTTGCGTTTGTACCTGTAGTAAAAACCAGAGCCTGCATCTCTTCCGTCGTACTTCAGTGAAGGCGCACTTTGCTTAATCCAGCTCGGATTTAGTCTTATTCCTTTGATCCTGACGCTCTTCGCCTGTCTGCTTCCGAAAATTCCGTTTTCATTTCCTTCTATAGCAGTAATTGTCACATCATACTTATTGGCTATTGTTATTTTTGCGTTGTAGCCCGGTCCACCTGAATAAACTTCATAGCTGCGGCTCATATTATAAAAGCCATTCGATTGTTTTCCGCTGATGTAATCAAAGTCAACCCCATCATAAGTTACGTAGTAATCTACTCCTTCTGTCAGAGCTCTCTTTTCTGAACCTTTTCCTACAGTCACGGTTATTCCAAAATCAGCACCGGTGTAATAAGTTCCGTACTTATACTTCAGCTGGGACTTTTTAATACTTATCGTGGCATTTGCAAGATCCTGGGCTGCGTCGCCTATTACAATAAACTGGCAGTTCGCTACATCCGTACCTACATACGAACATACCGAAGGATTAATTGAGCCGCTTCTGCCATCATTAAACACATCCGCATCTTCCCGGCCAAAAGCAGTGCCGCAATAGTTTCCTATTCCTCTTACTGTGTAAAGATATCTGCCTTCCTTTGCTATCTTTGAAGGATTTGAATCCGCACACTCTTTCCATATACCGCCTTCATAAATGTAAAGTTTCTGTTCAAAGTCTTTTCCAAGCTTCAGAGTCGTAGTCTTTGTTATGACCTTTTTCGCAGTATAGAAATTTCTGGTATAGGTAACTTTCGGCGATATCTTTCCGGTTATGGTTCCCTTTGACCCCAGAACATAGCTGTTCTTAAGCCCTGTTATCTTTGCCACAGGATAATCTCCGATATCTGTCGGAATTATGTCAAAATACGCAGTTGCCGAAAAACCTTTATAGCTGCCAATGCCTGTAATGGTTGCACAAGGTCTTTTAGCATCATCTACTCCGGCCGTGTACAGAGGTTCATACTCTCCGTTGGCGGTCACTTTAACCGATGCATTCTTATTGTTCTTATAAGTTACTTTGTAGTCCTTGCCATATCTGAGATACGTACCGCTACCCATTGGCTTGCCATCAGACTCATACCTAACATCAATAGCAAGATCGGGGTACTGGCTTGCAGTGGTATCAGCAGCTGATGAAACATGCGCCATCCCGTTATAAACCACAGTAGGCGATACCAGCACGGAGATGTTTTCAGAAGCCATCTTGCCAACAAAAGCAGTCAGATAATAATCTGTCCTTTTTGTAAGCTTAAATGCGCTATCATCATAATAGTAATTAAAGTCAGCATCGAGGAACTCCTCATAATACGTATATGATATAGCATCCTGCGTAAGATCCCATCCGGCTATCACTTCATTTTTGGAAGCATTTATAAAGCCGCCCATGGTAGGATAAACCTCTGAAAGCTTACCAAGTCTATTAAGGACATCCTTGATAGACCTGTCAGTCGAAAGATAGCTCTGGTCCAGAGTGTAAGTCAGCTCTTTTTTCTGACCATTATTCATTGCCTTAAAAGTGATTGTGTATGTGGTCTCATCCACGTATATATATCCAACAAGATCATCAACTATCTCGTAATTGGCAGCCATGTCCTCTGTCAGTTCCACCGTCATGGGAACTTCCTGATAGCCGATCTCCTCGTAATTAACATCAGAAACGTCAAGCGTGACATCACCTTCAACGATTTCTTCCGGTGTCAGTTCATCGCTGCTTGCGGCAAAAGTGGACATGCCTTCTGCGTTGAAGTCATTTTCTACAACCTCAACGGTTATGAGTTCTTCAGCCTTCTCTTTTTCAAAGACAAGCTTCTCATCTTCCAGCTCGCTCTTTTCGTTGATCGCGGATTCCTTCGGTGCTTCAAAATGAAGGATCAGCTTTCTCTTTTCCATGGTAAAGCTGTCAGTTGCGATGATTGCAGGCTGGCCTGGAGCTGTTGCCTTAGCGACAACGTAGACCACTGTGCCGGCGGGAATTGTCGACAGGCTAACGCTCTCAAGAGCGTCGAAATTGTCGGCTGTGATGCCTGCGAGTGCAGCTTCATCAGTGACAAACTTATATTCAGTGCTGAAGCTCAGGTCCGTATTTTCAGGAACTTCAGCGGACTTTACTGCATCGGCCTCTCCGGCTTCATTTGCAGCATTATCTTCCGCACCTTCTGCAGTTTCATCAGAAGCATCAGCTGACAATACTTCTGCGGTCTCTTCAGCAACACCTTCTACTGTTTCAGCTTCTTTTGCCACCTCATCAGCAGTTTCTTCAGAAGCTTCATCTGTGGCATCCTGCGCACCTGCGCCGAGCGAATACTCTACTCCGCCAACTTTGTATGAAGGTGCAAAGAGTGCATCCAGATTGCCGTTTTCGTTGTCATCACTTTCGCCATACATGATATATGCAGGAGTCAGCGAGAAGCTTACCTGCCCGTCTTCTGCGGGTGCAGCCTCTTCTTTTTCCTCGCCGTCCTGTGCCTCGGCGTCTTCTTCCTCGCCTTCAATCAATGCGATGTTTGCAAAAGAGCTCTCGTCCAAATAATAGTTTTGGGCAAAAGAGCTGCTGAGGTTGGCGTAGATCTTAGCCTTAGCTGAGTCTTTTGTCACATCAGCCAGATCTATAGCGATATTTCCGTCAATGACAGTCCTAATATCGCTGAGCTGTGCTGCCATTGCAAATCCGGCATTATCGTTATCAAGGTAGAATCCATCATACTCCTCCATGTCCGGAGTTATATAGTAAATCGCCTCGTCCTTAACAGCCGCTTTGTCTATAGCCAATGTTTCTTCAGCGTACTTAAGGGTGAGCTCTCTCTTAGTGATCTCAGCCTTAGAAAGATAGAGCGTCTCAGCATCATCTTCTCCGGTCACGGTCACAACTGCTATGACCTTAGAACCGGCAACAATGTCTGAAAGTTTCTCACTCTTCTCTTCTGATAGTGCGGTCAGCAGATTCTTGTCGTTAACAACTGCTCCTGCGGCCGCGTCCTCAGTTTTATCAAAGAGTGCTGTCATATACTTAACGGCCAGACCATAAACCTTGCTGTCTTCAGTATAGAATCCGTAATCTACGGCCTTCTCTGACTCAGAAAGCGTCTCATCTTCAAGAACCTTAGCAAACAGCTTCTCCAGGTTCGCATTTTCGCTGCTTCCGTCTTCGCCGTAATAAACAGTTATGTTATCTTTTGAGCAGACGATCTTAGGCCCTTCGGTCTCAACAGCCTCGTCGTCAAAAAGGACGTCCGGCTCAAGTTCTTTTCCATCCTGAGGTTCAGCCAGATCCTCGTCTGCTTCCCCCACTATTTCTTCATCTTCTGAGGAAGCACTCATCAAGGCCTGATCCGCCTCAGCTTCATAGTCATCAGTCAGAATCTCATCCTCATCCGCGGGCAATGCCCCCGGCTCAGCTGCGTAGGCAGGAAGTATCGATCCACCCACAGTCAGCGAGAAGATAAGAACTGATGATAACAGTTTTTTGCCTAGTTTTCTCATTTTCCCATAACCCATAGACACACCTCCATAACATAAAAATCATTATGCCGCACACGATGCGAGTAACTTAATTTTACCATATTTAATGGGTGAGAACGATAGGTGAAATGCCACTTATGACACTTTCAACATTGGGCAATTTTTGCTAAAATTATCTAAGGTATGTTTACATATCTGACTAATTTTTCGGGGGTTACAACTATGGGAGGAAAGAAAGAAAACTACGGACTGGGAAGCAGGATCATGTACGGCATGGCCGAGTTCTACGGAGGCGGCGCGTTCGTCATCATCAACACCTTCTTCACGGTATTTTTGACAAAGGCTCTGGGAATGCCTGCAGCCCTGGTGGGGACCATCCCTCTGGTGGGCAAGATCTGGGACGCCATCACGGACCCGATCATGGGCAACATCACCGACAGGACAGTGTCCCGATTCGGTCCCAAGAGATTCTATATACTGGTGGGCGGCATTGTATCTGCCCTGACTTTCATCGTCATGTGGGTGACCATTCCCACCAGATCGGTGGTCGGTCTCTACCTGTTCTATCTGTTCATGTACTGCCTGTTTTCAACGGGCTTTACCATCATATCAGTTCCCTACAACGGACTTCTGCCTGACATGATCGACGACTACACCATAAGGGCGAAGTTCTCCAACGTCCGCATGATCTGGTCCACACTGGGATCCATGGTCTGCGGCCTCGTTCCCACCTTCATCATCAAGGACAATCTGAACACATCTTCATATCTTGTGTGCGCACTGCTCTTTGGATTCCTGTTCTTTGTGACATCCATGGTCACCTTCGCAGGAACCTGGGAACACCCGAAGGAGCCCGTTAAGACCAGCATCATCGAGAGTTTTCCTCAGGCTGCCAGTGTATTCGGAAGCCGCTCCTTCAGGATCTTCATCGCGATCTACCTCTTCGGACAGTGCGGTATGGACTTCGTATCCGGAATGGCAATCTACTATGTTGACGACGTACTCAACGGTTATCAGAACGGCTACTTCACCTACCTGATGGCGGTCATCCTTATATCACAGCTTGTGGGTATGCTGATCTTCGGACCTGTTATGGCAGCCACTTCCAAGAGGACCACTATCCTCATCGGAGCACCCATAAGGCTTGTTGGAACCCTGGGACTTCTTGCCATCTCCTATGAAGGCGCCCCCATCGTTCCCATCCTCCTTATGACAGCGCTGATCGGACTTGGCAACGCAGCGACCCTCACCAGCATCTTCTCCATCATGGCAGATATGGCTGAAGTGGACGAGCTCATAACTTCCATAAGGCGCCCCGGCATCGTATCCGGAATGGCCACTTTTGCAAGAAAAATTTCATCCGGCCTCTCAGCAGCCATCATCGGCTTCCTTCTCTCCGCAGTAGGCTATGATGAAGTTGTTGCCAACGGCGGACTCAGACAGAGCCTCTTTACCCAGAAGGGAATCGTCTACATCTACGTATTCGTTCCTGCGCTCCTGATAACCCTGCTTCTTATCTCCGGCATAATCTTCCCGCTCACGAGAAAAGAGTTCAAGGTAGTCCAGACAGAGATTGCAAGACGCAGGGGCGAAATCCTCTCAAAAGCCACCGACGAGGAGAAAAAGATCTGTGAGAAAGTCACCGGAATGAGCTACGAGAGCCTCTGGAACAAAGACAATACAAGGCCGGGTAAAAAGAGATGAGCAGGAATACATGTTTTTTAAGTGAAGATGATTTTCTTGACGTTATCACAACAGAAAACGAAGAGTTTATACGCGAGCATGTTAAAAGAGCTACTCACCGGGCAAAGGACGGCACAGAACTGAACTACTACACCACATGTCCTGACAACCACAAAGCCACTGTCGTCATCGTCCACGGAATGGGCGAGTTCTTTGATAAATACAGGGAATATATCTGGTATCTGTACCGTTCCGGTTTCCAGGTCTTTTTCATGGAACAGCGGGGCCACGGCTACTCAGGCGGCAAAGCTCCCGAGCACGATGTGATCTACATAGACAGCTACAACACCTATGTGGAGGATCTCCACGGCTTCATCACACAGGAAGTGAAGCCCGCTGCAGGGCAGCTCCCCCTTTTCCTTATCGCACATTCCATGGGCGGGTGTGTAGGAACTCTTTTCCTCGAGAAGTACCCGGATGTCTTTGACGCCGCTATCCTCTCATCTCCCATGCTTAAAATGTCAGGGGCAGACTACTCTCCACTTGCGCAGAAGTTCATCGCGCTCTACGCCCTCCTTTTCGGAAAAACAAAAAAGCTGGCTCCAAACCAGCATCACTTTAATCCGGACGCAAAAGTTGAAGGAAGCAGTGCAAAGTCAGAAGCACGCTTTTACTACCAGCTGGACCTGCGAAAGAAGGATCCACACTATCAGACGGCAGGCGCCACCTTCGGCTGGGCTCTCGCCAGCATGAAGGCCACGGATAAAGCCATAAAAAAAGCGGGGAACATAAAGATACCCGTAACAGTAATGACTGCCGGGCATGACCATCTGATCAACCCGGCAGGATATGAGCGCTTTAAGGAAAAGGTGCCACAGGCTCTTTTCCATCATTATGAAGAATCAAGGCACGAGATCTTCAATTCCGACGATGAGACGCGTAAGAAGTACTTCGCCGACGTCCTTGATACTCTTGAGGGCTATCTCAAAAACAGCGATTAAAAACTTACATCCAGACCACCTTGAGGATACGGCTGAAGCCGGTCACATCAAAGATGTCCTTTATTTCGGGCGATGCGCCTTTTATCACTACCGCATCGTCCTTTTTTAATCTCTTCTGTGCTGCGAGGATGACGCGAAGTCCCGCAGATGAAATGTATTCAAGCTCCCTGAAATCGAAGGTCAGTTTGTTAACTCCGTCCAAAGAGGAACTTATCTTTGCCTCCAGGTCAGGAGCGGTTGCTCTGTCAAGGCGGCCGCTGAGGGTCATGGTCAGATGGTCACCGATCTGTTCTCTATGTATATTAAGCATATGTCACCTCCGGTTCATGATTAGTATCACATATATATATTTTACAATCTAACATGTACCGCCGCAACACTTAACAATTGTATCTTACCCCTTATATTCAAATGCCAGCATCGTGATATCATCAAACTGCTGCGCATCTTTTACAAAAGAATCAACTCCCGCCTGAACGTTTTCAAGCATCTGCCTGGGCGACGCATCCGGATTTCTGTTCAGAGACTCCAGTGTCCGCTCTATTCCGTACTGCTTGAGGTCTTTGTCTGTGGCTTCCGGGACTCCGTCCGTATATAAAAAGAGCTTATCACCTGGCCGCAGCCGGATCTCATAATCCACATAGTCCGCGTCGGGAATGCATCCCATCGCAAAGCCGTGCTTATCCCTGAGCTCTTCGAACTTACCGCCATTCTGTTTTATGATGGGCCGCTCATGTCCTGCGTTGCAGGCAGTTAAAAGACCTGTCGATATCTCAAGTATACCCAGCCACGCCGTAACAAACATGTTAGCGGTGTTGTTTTCTTCCAGCGCGTTGTTGGCGTCTATCAGCACCTGCGCCGGAGACTTCCCCATCCCGGCATTATTCTTTATCTGATTCTTCGAAGCAACCATAAACATGGCTGCAGAAATGCCCTTGTCGGACACGTCTGCCATGACGAGAGCCAGGTGATCGTCGTCTACAAGAAAGAAATCATAGAAGTCGCCACCAACCTGCAAAGCCGGTGTCATTGTAGCGTGCAGGTCAAATTCCTTTCTGTCCGGAAAAGCCGGAAACACACTGGGAAGCATGCTGGCCTGAATCCTTGCTGCTACTGCAAGCTCTGTTTCCACACTTGCAGTCTCTTCGGTCAGTGCCTGCTGCCTGAGAACCATTCTGCGGCCCTGCTGAGCAACAAGGAAGCTGGCAACTGAAGTGATGGTGGACAGGAAGATCTTTATGACATAGCCGTACCGGACTACGTTATGTATCTGCAGAGCTTTGTCGTAGGGAGTGCCATAAACCGCATCGCTGAGCCATGTTTCTTTTCCAAAGTCAATGACCGTTCCGGCGGGAAGCTCAAGGAAGTTCAGATCCAGAATGCCGCGATTGGCTCCCACTGCCGCCGAGATGCAAAAGACTACATAGGTAGTCAGAATTACTAACAGCGTGTATTTCCTTGAGAAATAGCGGCTGGATATTACAACAGGAAACACCATAAGAAGTGACGCATGGTATGTGAACATGGCGTCCATTACCGCATACCCTATAATGAGGATCGCTATCAGGAAATATTTCAGCCATCTCTTCTCATATTTGCACAGCACACTGACACCCACACCGGCGAACATGATGATAAAGCAAAACAAAAGCTCCCGGTGAGGAGTTCCATTTGCCACATACCAGATGCCGAGATCCATAAAAAGCCAGATGATGGTCAAAACAATGCCGCTGATCCCCAGCACCAGTGTCATGATCCTGTTGGCTTCTATTTCGTTCTCACGCAGGACCGTGTTTTTTATTCTTTCGCGTTCTTCCATTCGTTGTTGCTCCTCTTTTGGTCCCAGGGACGGGGTTAGTGGTCCACAATTATTCCGCCGCCCAGCACTCTGTCACCGTCATACAGAACAGCTGACTGACCGGGGGTTATCGCCCTCTGTGGCTCATCAAAGGTTATCTTCGCCATTCCGCCATCGAGGACTTTTACAACCACCGGCTTCTCTTTATGCCGGTAGCGGATCTTGGCGCTGCACCCGAACTCTCCTTCCGGAATATCCCCGGAGATCCAGTGGAAATCCCTTACCATCACATCCCTGGAAAAGAGATCTTCATCATCCGCAAGAATAACCCTGTTATTCTCAACATCTATCCTGGTAACGTACAGCCTTCTGTCAGCGGGGATGCCAAGGCCTCGTCTCTGACCGATGGTGTAATTGATTATTCCGTCATGCTCTCCAAGAACATTTCCCTTAAGGTCGACAAAATCCCCCTTGGGATACTCGCGGCCTCTGTATCTCTTTATCATGCCGGCGTAATCTCCGTCCGGAACAAAGCAGATGTCCTGGCTCTCTTTTTTATGAGAAGTCACAAATCCGTTTCTATCCGCGATTTCCCTCACTTCAGTCTTAGTAAGTTCACCGAGAGGGAAGAACGTGTGAGCAAGCTGCTCCTCAGTCAGATCATAGAGAACATAGCTCTGGTCCTTCAACGGATCCTTTGCCTTAAACAGGCACATATGCCCGTCCTTTTCCTCTATCCTTGCATAGTGTCCCGTGACAATATTCTCATAGCCAAGTTCGTTCGCTTTCTTATACAGAAGATCAAACTTAAGGTACCTGTTGCATCTGATGCAGGGATTTGGAGTCTCGCCCCTTTCATAGCTGCACACAAAAGGCTCAATGACCTTCTCCTTAAACTCTGCCTCGTAGTGGTAGATGTTATACTCTATTCCTATCTTCTCGCAGACAGCCCTTGCATCCTGCGTGTCATTTAAGCTGCAGCAGGTTCCAAAGAGGTCCTCCCCTATCATGTCATTCTCGTAGAGCCTCATGGTGCATCCCATGCAGTCAAAGCCTCTCTCCTTCATGACATATGCGGCTACCGAGCTGTCCACTCCGCCGCTCATGGCTATCAAAGCTCTTTTCATACTTAACTCCTAAAACTCCAAATTACTCATAATCCAAAAAGCGCCCCGCAGAATCCGCGAGGCGCAATAAATAATCCCTTATGAATTCAGTTTTTTGATGATATCAGGAAGCAGTGCATCCACCTTGTCGTTGTCGAGCTGGCAGGTTCCTGCATTGGCATGTCCGCCTCCGCCGTACTCAAGACACAGATCGCCGATATTGAAGTTGGACGCCTTGTTGATGATGGACTTTCCGATCATAACAGCGGTGTTCTGCTTCTTGAAGCCCCATGCAACGTGAACGGAGATCTCTGCCTCGGGATAGAGGGCATAGATCATGAAGCGGTTTCCGGCATAGATAACGTCGCCTGCTGCCTTCTGGTCAACAACGACAACCTTGCCTTCCATGTGTGAGATCTCTTTTAACTGATTCTTAAAGAGCTCCGACTGCTCCATGTAGAGGTCAACTCTCTCCTTAACATCAGGCAGCTCAAGAACATCCTTGATGTCGTGGTTTACACAGTAATCGATGAGCTCCATCATCAGGTCATAGTTTGAAATCCTGAAGTCGTGGAATCTGCCAAGGCCCGTTCTTGCGTCCATAAGGAAGTTCATCAGAACCCAGTCCTTGGGATCAAGGATCTCTTCCTCTGTGAAGTCAGCGGAATCGCCCTTATCAACGGCTTCCATAATCTCATCCGAGATTCTCTCAAGGGCATAGCCATGGTCCTTGTAGTAGTTATATACAACTCTGGCTGCGGACTTTGCAAAGCCGTCGATGTGCCAGTTATTGTTGTCCTTCATGTCAGCATTTCTTGTAAGCTCCGACTCATGGTGGTCAAAGCACATGAATACTCTCGAATCATAAGGCAGATTGGTTGTTATGTCGTTTCCTGACAGCTCAATCTTACCGTCCTGAACATCCTTGGGATGTACAAACTTGATGTCCTCGATGAGGCCACATTCCTTCAAGATCATGGCACAAACAAGGCCGTCAAAGTCACTTCTTGTTACAAGTCTCATTTTATCGCTCATATTGCCCCCGATCATAAAAAAGATTTACGTACCTTTATATAGTATATCACCTTATTAATCCTTTTGCATTTCCGAGTTTTTATTATCGTTATCTAGATTTATCCACTCGGTGAGAGTCAGAGGTTCGTAGTCCGACCTTCCGCAAAAGCAGTTGATCATGTTGCAGGGAATGACTGCCGTGTGTTCCCCGTGGATCGGGGTGTACGCTGTCTCCCGCACTTCCTTTATGAATTTTTGCAAAAGAACTTCATCCCGCGTCTCATGTACATGACCATACAGCATGTAAGTCTTGGGCTCCCCGCTCTTTTTGAGCCTGTACTGGCCGTTGTAAAAGAGTATCGGATAGTGGCACAAAACCACCTTTCTCTGAGAATCCGTGATCTCCCTGTAACCGTCTATCCAGTCAAATCTTGATCTGTCAAAATCAGCGGCATCCAGATATTTGTCGTGATTGCCCCTGATGAGGCATATCCTGCCCTTAAGGGTATCTAAAAGCTCCATGGTCTCCCTGGCCTTGCCGAGGGAAAGGTCGCCGATAACTATGACCGTATCTGTCTTCTGGACCTTGTCATTCCACTTTTTTATCATGTATCCGTTCATCTCTTCCACGGAAGAAAACCCGCGCACATCCATCTTTTCATTGAGAGCGCTGTGGAAAAAATGACAGTCTGCTATGTAATAGATCATTCCTCGTACAATCCCGCTCCGTCGTCATGAAGGAGCATGTCACCCGGCTGGTCAGCCGCTGTTGTTGCAAGTTCGTCGCATCTTTCGTTCTCCGGATGGCCGTTGTGCCCCTTGACCCATATCCAGGATATCCTGTGGGGAGCTGCTGCCTTTATCAGTCTTTGCCACAGCTCCACATTCTTCACAGGCTTTTTGCCTGCTGTCTTCCATCCGTTTCTCTGCCAGTTGCTTATCCACCCCTCGTTGAAGGCGCTGATAACATACTTGGAATCAGAGTACATCTCCACTTCGCATGGACGGTTCAGGTTCTCGAGCCCCACGATCGCCCCCATGAGTTCCATGCGGTTGTTGGTGGTCTTATCGTAACCTGCGCTTATTTCTTTTTCATGGGCCTGCCCCTTAGAGTCGATATAGCGCATCACAACGCCGTATCCTCCCGGGCCGTCAGGATTGCCCCTGGCCGATCCGTCAGAATATATACTAACCTTCATAATCTGTCACCCAGGTCCCGTTTTTAAGAAATCCGTCAGCCATGCTCTGAGCATCTGTGACAACCCGGTTGTCATATCCAAGTACCCCGAGAAGCTTGATGGCATTTCTCGTAGTTGCCGGACCTTCCTTAATCTTGTAGTCAAAGTGAACGTCGTTGTCCGTCACATCTCCCTCAAAGTGATAGATGTCGTAAAGGTTCCTTAAAAGAGATGTGAGCTCGATGTCATGAGTTGCCGCAAAACACTGCACGTGGTCAAGAGAAAGCTTTTTAAGGATCTGCGTTGATGCCGCTATCCTCTCCACCGTGTTGGTGCCGCGAAGAACCTCATCCACAAAGCACAGCACCTGCTGTCCGCTTTCGGCTGCCGCATCCAGTATCCTCTTGATGGACTTGATCTCGACAATGTAATAGCTGTCTCCCTCAAATATGTCATCCTTGAGGGCCATGGATGAGTAGATGCGGTAGATAGGTGCCCGGTAAAAAGAGCCAAGGACCGTGTGAACCGACTGCGCAAGGATCGCGTTGATAGCGCAGGATTTAAGGAAGGTTGATTTTCCGGAAGCGTTGGAGCCTGTGAGAAGAACGCCCCTCTCGGACCTGATATCATTGGCCACCGCATCCTTTATGAGGGGATGAATAAGTTCTTTCGCGCTGAAAGAATCCCCTTCAAGAAGCGGCACACAGGTCTTTCCCTCAAAGGAAGCCCTGAAGCAGGCTGTTGAGATTGCAGCCTCAATTCTTCCTGTTATCTCAAGTATCCTGTCCAGCCTGTCTTTCTTTTGCATGATCTCATTGTACATCTGGTTGAACTTGATGATGTCTGCGTGAGTCACCATTCTGATATAGTCCATCAGAAGATCTGCAGGATTTCCACTTGAATTCATTCTTGTGGGTGCTAGAAGAATACCGGCAAAGGCCCTGAAAGATGCGAACTCTTTGGAGATCTCAGTAAGTTCCCTTACATCATCAGCGAAGGCCTCATCATCTATACCTTTAAAGCTGTCTATGCTCTTTATCACTCTCATGATATAGCCGTAAGTCACAAGATAAGGGTCGATATCGCCCTTTATCCTGAAGTAGGAAAAGATCTGAAAGAGCATGACTGCAATGAACACGAAGAAACCGGCGGTAAAATTATAAAAGCAGAGCACTATGGACAGGGCTATGAGCGCAAGTCCGACAAAGTGCCTTCCGTTTCCTGTATCAACTGCCGTTTTGAGGTAATCGATATAGTCGTAAATGGAGTATTTGCTGCTCTTTCCGATATCCGAAAAGATCAGCTGCATCTCAAGGCGCTTGTCGCTGTTACTCTGGAAAAACTGAGTCTTCTTCTCAAAGTCCTCAAAATCGTCCACCTGACGAGGGGTCCTGAGCATGTAGTAGAGGTACTCATCTCCCGCAGCCGACAGGCAGTAGTTGACCCTGTCGTAGACGCTGTCCATATCCAGGTCGTTCCAGGTTATGTCGTCTATCTGAAAGCCGTCCTTGTGATTTCTGAAAAAGCCGGTGATGTGATCCCTCTCGCCGCTCTTACATCTGATGTGAGGCTCAGAGCCGTATTCCTTTTTGAGTCTGCTTATGAGATTCTTTCGGGCTTTGGCCTTATCCCTGAGTCCTAAGACGAAGGCGATCACCATGAACGCGAGAATTATTAGTATGATCGTGTAAAAATCCATATGTCAGCCGTATATCCTTTTACTGATTTCTTCTGCCTTTTTGTAGATATCATCCGGCTCTGCGCCGATATTAAAGGTTCTGTTTTCGTAGCGGATGATACCGCCGATCATGGTCATCATCACGTTGTCCTTGGAGCCGGAATATACGATATTCTTGGGAATATTGTTTATGGGCTGCATGTTGGGCCTGCTCATGTCAAGCATGATGATGTCAGCCTTTTTGCCGGCCTTAAGGCAGTCGCAGTCGTCAAGTCCCATGGCATGCGCACCGTTGACCGTAGCCATCTTAAGAACTTCCATTGCATCCACCGCGCCCGCATCCATATCCTTAAGCTTGGCAAGTCCGGTAACAAGGAACATCTCCCTGAACATGTCGAGGCAGTTGTTGCTTGCAGGTCCATCGGTTCCTATGGCGACGGGAATTCCCTTCTCAAGATATTCCCTGATGGGAGCTATTCCGCTGGCAAGCTTGGTGTTGGAGCCGGGATTGGTCACGGCATAGAGACCTCTCTTTTTCATGATCTCTCTGTCATGGTCATTGGTCCAGACCAGGTGATAACCGCCTCCGCCGTACTCGAAAAGTCCGAGGCTGTCAAGGAATTCTATAGGGGTAAGTCCGTATCTTTCAATGCATTCTTTAGTCTCGGACTCAGTCTCCTGAATATGCGCCCAGAAGGGTGCCCTGTACTTTTTAACAAGCTCGGCGCACTTTTCAAGAAGCTCTTTTGAGCAGGTGTACTCCGCATGAACGCCAAGTATAAAGGAGTTGTACTCATCCCTTCCGTTGAGGTCGTTGTAGTAATCTTCCAGAAGCTCAACCGACTGGCTGAAGTTGTTGACACAGCTGGTCTGAACACACCTCATGCCGCAGTCCCTGAATGCATCCGCAACGGAATAGGGCGTCAAGTACATCTCAAAGACCGATGTGATACCGCTTGTCAGATACTCCATTATGGATATCTTGCTAAGGTGGTAGATATCATCTGCTGTCATTTTGGCCTCTACCGGGAATATCTGGTTATTAAGCCACTCCTGCAGCGGAAGGTCATCTGCCTTGGACCTCATAAGGGTCATGGCAGAATGGGTGTGGGCGTTCTTAAATCCCGGCATGAGAAGGTTCTTATGGCAGTCCCTCTCACTGTCCCAGGAAGGGATCTCGCCCTGATGAAGGCTCATATATTCGGCAGCCTCATCCCCTGTTCCGACAAAGAGTATCCTGTCCCCGGAAACCCAGACTTCACCCTCAAACACCCCTGCATCTCCATCCATTGTCAGTATCCTGGCGTTGTAAAATCTTATATTCATAGTCTATTCTCCTCTGAATCAGAGACATCAAACCTTTTGATCGATTCTGTCACAAGCTTTGTGAAAAGAGGTGCCGCCTTGTCCGCAGCCTCCTGAACCTCCTCATGGCACAGAGGCACATCGCTTATTCCTGCAGCAAGGTTACTGATGCAGGATACGCCGCAGATCTTCATGCCCATGTGGTTGGCTGCGATTGCTTCGTTGACGGTACTCATTCCGACAGCTGATACGCCAAGTCCCTTAAGGAGCCTTATCTCAGCGGGAGATTCAAATGAAGGGCCTGTGAGCTGGCAATATACGCCCTCCTGAAGCTTTATGCCATTTTCTCTGGCAACGGATCTGATGATATCCTGAAGGTCCCTGTTGTAAACCTCCGACATGTCAGGAAATCTTGGTCCGAGTTCGTCCAGGTTGGCCCCCTTGAGAGGGTTAGGAGCAAATATGGATACATGATCAGTTATGAGCATCAGATCACCTGCTGCAAAGCCATCCCCCAGACCGCCTGCTGCATTTGTAAGAAACAGGATCTTTGCTCCGAGCATCTTCATAAGTCTTGCGGGAAGAACAACATCAGAGATGTCATACCCTTCATAGAAGTGAACCCTTCCCTTCATGCAGACTATCTTCTTGTCATCCAGATATCCGAAGATGAACTTTCCGGCATGCCCGGGAACTGTTGAGACAGGAAAACCAGGTATATCGCTGTAAGAGATCTCTCTTTCTATCCTGATGTTGTCAGCAAAGGCACCAAGCCCCGATCCGAGTACCAGCGCCACGTCAGGTTTAAAGTCTGTCACCTTCCTGACCGCATCCCTGCATTGTAATAGTTTCTCATAAACTGAATTAGCCATTGTAATACCCCTTTTCTTTAAATATTCCAGTTATCAATCAGTATATCACATAACCGCATCTTTTTCCCCGGAGGCGGGCATAATAAGCTCGGGGTTGATGATAGTTCCGTCAAGCACCGGCTCCATGGTGTTTCTGGCGGCGTGCTCAAGCGCTTCCTTCATTCCGCCCCGCAAAAACCTTGAAACTATCACCGACTCAAATCCTGCAAGTTCTGTGAGGGAAAGCTTTTTTATGGCATTAAGAAGCATATCCGTGCCCGGCATCTCTGACATTCTAATCTCTATCCTCGAGGGTACCAGCGGGGAGTTTATGCAGGTTATTTCAAAGTCATCACTCTCATCCTCGAAATAGATGTTAAAGGATCTGATACAGGTTTCCTCAAGAAAATAGATGTCGTTCCTGAGGGTGATCCGGTTGTACTCATCCCTGGTGCAGACGCTCTTTACCGCCACCTTGTAATTCTCTCCGTGAACATTTATATCTCCCGGATAAGTCTTTCCACCAAAGCCGCACCTGAGTCTGTATATGACTTCGCCCTCGTAGATATCGATGTAAAAAGCCTTGTCACCGGTATATCTGAAGCCGATGCTTCTCATTCCGTCGGTGAAATTGTTGTGGACTATCTGCATCATAAGAGGCATTATGCCGACTCCAGACGGGTCTATGTCGTACTTAAATCCCGACAGTCTCTTTAAGAATGTATTTATAAGGCTCCTCTCATCTCTTCCGGGCAAGGAGGTAACATCAGCTGCCGGAAGATGTCTCCTTCCCCCTGTCACTACAGTCTTTTTCCTGCAGGAGCCGGTCGTCATTGAAACTTGTCTGTATTTCCAACCACCACCTGTTATGGAAGGGATGTCCATGGTCTTTGTGCCAAGGCGTTTGCAGACTGAGTCAAGAACGTCCCGGGCCTTTGGATCATCAGGAAGCGCACCGTCAGTGACATCTATTTTCTTCATCATCTCACGGATTCTCATCGTCATGGAGCTTGTCTGGAAAACATCCGAATTGCCTGCATTGGTCACTATCACCATGTCCACATCCGGATACACAAACACGTTCTGGCCCATCATTCCGTTAAAAGAGTAGGATCCGTGCCTGTCGTTATTGATCCAGATCTGGTAGCCATAGTGTCTGTTGCTCTCATCATCTGTCTCAATCTGCAGTGCTGTTGATTCCACAACCCACTGCCTCGGAATTATCTGCTGCCCGTTCCACATTCCGTTGTCCAGATACATCTGACCTAATTTGGCCATATCCTCTATTCGCATAAAGAGTCCCCAGCCGCCGAGGGTGATGCTCTGCGGGCAGCTCTGCCACAGGACCCTTTTGATGCCCATAGGGTCAAAAATTCTCTCTTTGCAAAACTCGAACAGAGACTTTCCTGTAATCTCCGTGACAATCGCGGAGAGCATGTAGGAATTCATGCTGTTGTATTCAAAT
>JAEEGF010575276.1_pt1 | contig 18352 bp, 11 predicted proteins | sample 9134171 | NCBI WGS metagenome assembly JAEEGF01 (sample SAMN16246542, study PRJNA631951) | gut metagenome | biome: gut microbiome; feature: rumen; material: AP-attached | host: Bos | place: Iran: Karaj | collected 2018-10
AATAAATGCAATGAAATACAACCTGGCGCCAGATTGTATTTCATTGCATTTATTGTCTTCTCTTTTATCCCGGGATTCTGTTTTGCGGGAGGGGTGACGGTGGTTATTTGGGAGCCTTCATGGCCTCTTTGATTTTGGCTTCGATTTCCTCTGCCAGTTCGGGGTTGTCGGTCACCATCTGCTTGGCGGCGTCACGTCCCTGACCCAGCTTGGTGCCCTCGTAGGAGAACCAGGCTCCGCTCTTCTTGACGATGCCGAACTCGACACCCAGGTCGATGATTTCGCCCACCTTGCTGATGCCTTCGCCGAAGCGGATTTCAAACTCAGCTTTGCGGAAGGGGGGCGCCACCTTGTTCTTAACGACTTTCACTCTGGTGAGACTGCCGGTCACCTGGTCTCCATCCTTAATCTGTCCGATGCGACGGATGTCTAGACGAACGCTGCTGTAGAACTTCAATGCGTTGCCGCCAGTCGTGGTCTCGGGGTTGCCGACATCCTGCGTAGCATGTTCGACCTGCGTCTCGCAGCCATTATCCGGGACCTGAAGCTGCTCAATCCCATCTACACCGAGACTGCAGCCTATGGTCACATGGGTCGCAAGTATGAGTTGAAGGAGAAGAAGTTTGAGTCGCTCTACAACGAGACCAAGGAAGTTGAGGTAGAACTCTTCACTTGGGAAAAACTCAACCGCACCGAGGCCCTACGCGCCGCCTTCGGCCTCTCGTAATCTCGTTCTCCATCATTCAAGCCTGGAAAAAGAATTGCGCTACGCCATGGGGGGGTCACCCTCGTGGCGTAGTGACATCATACACAGCAACTAAGCCGCATTAATCTTCTCCAGCACCCTTCTTCTTACTTTCCTCAGCTTTCCTAAAATACTCCTGCGCCTTGCCAATATCGCCTTGCTTATGGTAAACCCCGCTGATGGGTGCGTCACCCGTCCACTGGTTAAACGGATGGACATTTGCATAGACCTTAAACGGGTGTACCAACCGCCATATTATTTCTTGGCTCTATTCACCGCCTCAATATTCTTCCGAGTTAGTTTGGTAGAAGGATGACCGTGGCCTATTTTTTTCTCCCTGACCTCCAGAGCTTTTACCAAATTCTCCAACGCCTTGTCATAGTTACCCTGGCAATAGTAAGCCCAGCCGATGTTGTTGTAGTCAGTGGCGGTGTCTGGGTGGTCTGTGCCCAAGACTTTCTCATCAATTTCCAGCGCCTTGAAATAGTACTCCAGCGCCTTGTCATATTTGCCCTGGTCGATGTAAACCATGCCGATGTTGTTGTAGGTGGTAGCGGTAGAGGGGTGCTCTGTGCCCAAGACTTTCTCCTTGATGGCCAGCGCCTTGAAATGGTACTTCAGCGCCTTGCCGTATTCGCCCTGCTTCCAGTAAACCCCGCCGATGTTGTTGTAGGACTCGGCGGTGTCGGAGTGCTCTGTGCCCAAGATTTTCTCGCGGATGGTCAGCGCCTTGAAATGGTACTCCAGCGCCTTGTCGTATTTGCCCTGGTAGATGTAAACCACGCCAATTTCATTGTAGGACGTTGCGGTGTCGGTGTGTTCTATGCCCAAAATTTTCTCGCGGATGGTCAGTGCCTTGAAATAGTACTCCAGCGCCTTGTCATATTCACCCGGCTTCCAGTAAACCATGCCGATGTTGTTGTAGGATGCGGCGGTTTCTGTGCTGTCCTTGCCGTAGAGTTCCTCGGACAAGGCGATTTGACGGAGATAAACCTTTACTCCTTCATCATAGTGGGCATACTTGTCAAGGAACTTCCCATATTCGAACAGCAGTTCGGCGTATTTCTCTTTCTTGTAGGCGCTGCGGTTTGCCCAGTCGTCAGCCTTGGCATATATTTCGGCAACGCGGGCGATGCGCTCCCCGATGGGTGTTTTCACTTCTGTCATCACGGTTTTAGCCTGCAACTGGAAAGCATCAATATCTTGATGGACAAGTGTTTTGTCTTTGTTGAGTTGGGCCATGTGTTCATCAGCTTCACTCTCGATCTCTTGTAAGATAGCATTGGCTCCTGGCAAATCACCAGACTCAAAGGCATTGATGGCCCTCTGGAGTCGGTTGCTACTATGCTCTTGACGTCTGTCCGCAATGAATTTTGCAGTGTCCAGCAGAGACTGTTGATATACTTCAAATTCCTTTGTTAGGGCATAATATGCGTTCAGGGCTTCTTGCCGGTCGTCTTTGAATTCCTGTACTTCAGGATACTTTTCTATACGCTGGCGCAAATCTTCAATTCTTGCGAGTAGTTCTTGAGACTCCCGATACATACGCTTGAAGTCCTTATTGTTGGTGGCAAAGGGCAACTGCATCATCTTGGTGACAATCACATCGTCCAACATTATATTGCCGTTCTCCACTTTGATGTCGCTCTTGCCGTCAAACAGATACTTGTCGAGCCAGAGCACGAAGTCAAGATGCAGCTTGTCGTTGGTGCTGTAACTGCCCCAAAAGTGTTTCATGTCATCGCCGATATACTTCTTGATGGCTTCAAGGTCCTCATTCTTCTTCTGCAGTTCCTGCCAATAGTCCAAATCCCTAAAATAGATGAATAAGGGCATACCGCGTGCCTCGCACTCGTGTCGGGCAACTTGTAGCTCTTCGACCGTGTATTTCCCGGCTTTGGTATGGAAGAGCGCCACAAACAGGTCGCACTGCTTGATGACCTCGTTATATTCATCCTGTTTGGGCTTGTTGTGATAAGCAGGATCAAGGAACTCCCACGCTTTAAGGATGAACTTATAGCCTCGAGGGTTATAATGATCGTTCAAACGCGATAATAAGACTGCAAACTGGTCGCGATCATCTTTCAATTCATTGGACGAGGCCAGAAAAACACTATAAATTTTCAGTTCTCTCTCTTCCATTCTTTTTCCATCAAATTAGGTTTACCAAACACAAAGGTAACAAAAAATACCGGAACCCCAGCAAAGATTCAAGTATTTATAGTTTTTACAAACCTGCTTCGTCTATTCATCCATCCGTCCAAACGATTGTGCGTGAAGGGGAAAGGTTGGGGTTGCTGGTGCTCTTCCGGCCTACAAACTATTGCTTGTCTTTTCGTCTATTCGTCTACTTTATTATATATAAATAGACAAATAGATGAATAGACAGGTTGTGTCATCGACAGTTTTGACACAATCCTATTCTATTTCTTTATATTCTTAATCATCTTCATCTGCTCGTCCATTCGTCTATCCATCCAAATGCCCGTACACCTAAATCTTTCCCCTCGTCCACGCACATACACGTGTATAGATAAATAGACAAACAGATGAAAAGATGTAGTACTCTTAAGAAGTTGAACGCTTTTTCGCTTAACCCTGCAGGTACTTGCATGGTGTTACCATTGATTTGAAACTGATGCAAAACTGATGTTTCTTAGGATAAATCGCGTTATGCGTGAGAAATCGAATTATAATAAAATTTTTTTTGATTTCTCGGCCGTTAGGCCGATTAAACGGAGTCGATTGTCGTTTTGCAACAGATGAATAAAACGATACGGGCTGTTCCTGGTGGAACAGTCCGCATCGTTGTTTACTCGTGAGAGGGCGGTGGTTACTTTGCCTTCATGGCCTCTTTGATTTTGGCTTCGATTTCCTCTGCCAGTTCGGGGTTGTCGGTCACCATCTGCTTGGCGGCGTCACGTCCCTGACCCAGTTTGGTGCCCTCGTAGGAGAACCAGGCTCCGCTCTTCTTGACGATGCCGAACTCGACACCCAGGTCGATGATTTCGCCCACCTTGCTGATGCCTTCGCCGAAGCGGATTTCAAACTCAGCCTTGCGGAAGGGAGGCGCCACCTTGTTCTTAACGACTTTCACTCTGGTCAGACTGCCGGTCACCTGGTCACCATCCTTAATCTGGCCGATGCGACGGATGTCCAGACGAACGCTGCTGTAGAACTTCAGTGCGTTGCCGCCAGTCGTGGTCTCGGGATTGCCGAACATCACGCCAAGTTTCTCGCGCAGCTGGTTGATGAAGATGCAGCAGGTGTTGGTGCGGCTGATGGTGGCGGTGAGCTTTCTCAGCGCCTGGCTCATCAGACGGGCCTGCAGACCCATCTTGCTCTCACCCATCTCGCCCTCGATTTCGGCCTTGGGGGTCAAGGCGGCGACGCTGTCGATGACGATGATGTCGATGGCGCTGCTGCGGATGAGCTGGTCGGCAATCTCCAGTGCCTGCTCACCGCTGTCGGGCTGTGCAATCCACAAGTTGTTCACGTCCACCCCCAGCGACTCGGCATAGAAGCGGTCGAAGGCATGCTCGGCGTCGATGATGGCGGCGATGCCACCCATCTTCTGCGCCTCGGCAATGGCATGAATGGCTAGCGTGGTCTTACCCGATGACTCGGGACCGTAAATCTCGATGATGCGGCCGCGGGGATAACCGCCCACGCCCAGGGCATTGTCCAGACCGATGGAGCCCGTGGGGATGACTTCGATGTCCTCGATGTGGTCATCGCCCAGCTTCATGATTGAACCGCTGCCGAATGTCTTGTCTATCTTGTCCATTGCCACCTGTAGGGCTTTGAGTTTCTCGGGAGAAACCTCCTTGCGCTGCGGCTGGTTAGTTCCTTCTTGGTTGATGATTTCTTCTGCCATAATGATTAGAAAAGTTGTATAATGTCTATTTTGTGTTTGTATTGAGTGGCAAAGATAATGATTTTTTTGTTATCCCGCAAATCAATGCTTGACGATGATGCTGATAATGCGATTAACGTCGTTGATGCTGACTTCGCCGTCACCATCTACGTCACAATTGGAGGAATTGGCGCCTGTCACGATGTCGTTGATGACCCAGTTGATATCGGCAACGCTCACCTCATGATCTCCGTTCACGTCTCCAGTGATGTCAATCGGTCGAATAAACACGTTGGTGTCGAGGTATGCCATACGCCGCCTAATCCAGTCGGCAATATATTCCATCTCGGCATTGAAGTCCAGTTCCTGGTTGCCCAGGTCGCTATCTCCCTTCCATCGGGCCTCTTCACGAGCCACCGCACCACATTGCTGCAGTTCGTCAACCGCTCTCTGGAAGCGGTTCACCAGACTGTCGGTGTCCAACCATGTCTTCCTCAACTCCCAGTAGCGGTCAATCACCTGTTGTCGAAGGCGATTGGAAATATTGAACATGGCATACATCGGAATGTGCGATATCCAGTTCAAGGGGCGTTCCGGGCTAATCATCGGTGGTGTCATGTATGGAATGGAGCGTGCTCCAGCACCCACGTTCAAGTCCCAAGGCGTCATGGTGAGGCGATGGTCAATCGTCTTGTCAAACACGCTGTAATACAGATTCTTGGACTCGTTGTCAATCAACTGCATGGTGGCTATAAGGATAAAGTAGTCCTGCATCACCGGCATGTCAAAATAAACGTCCAGCGAGTCGTCATGTTCTATCCATTTGTCATCAACATCGGTCTGCTTGATAAAGGTGACCGCATTAGCGAGTGTGCTCCAGTCGGTGGGGCAGACTTCCTCAAAGTCTGGGTATGAAACCTTGATACCGTCCCACGTCTCACTGTCGTTGCTCCACTCAATGGGTTGGGACATCGTCCCAGTGCGGCACCAAGTCTTGACGCACCACATTTGGCCATGGAACTCGTTGCGCACGGTGTCATACTTGACCAGCGCCAGTTGTTTGCGGTCGATGGGTTCCATCAGATTGTAAATACCGATGTAGTTGCCGTTGAGGAATACTTCGGTGATTTTGCCATGTGAGCCGTTAACAGCACTGCTATCCAAGTCTTGGTGCCACGGTGCGCGTGCCATATCAAGCCACAGGTCGGTAATGACGCGGTTGCGCACGCGCAGCGGGTCAGACTGTCCACCATCCAGTTTCCAGTGGTTATCCTTGCGCATTCCAAGGAGGCTGCGGTTCTTCTTACCGCCGTTCTTGTCCAGGAACTTGATGCTGTAATTGCGCTTGTGCTTACTGGAGTCATTGCTGTGATTGCCACGCCATTTGAGTTTCGCGCGCATGTTATCCTTGCTTGTGCTGTCGGCGGTATACACGCTCACCGAGCCCTCGGAATAGTCGAATCCGATGTCCCCATCCAGTTCCATAATGGGAAGCCAGGTGAAAGTGACGTTACCGTTAATGGCACTGTCACCGACGGTTGCCGTGAACGGGAACAGTTTCCCGCCCTCGATATGATGGAATGTGGTCGTCTCACCACTGGAGGTGGCGTTAGCCAGGAAGGTAAGGTGGCTCCAAGTGCTGTCGGGCAGGACTGTTACAGTCCAGTCGGTACCGAACACTTGACGTGGCACGCAACACAGCCATTGGTCACTGGCTTTGTCTTGCACCGCTTTATAGTCGCCGATGCGAATTCCTTGAGCCGACGCCAAGAATGGGGTACTGAGGACCAACACCAACAGGACAATTCTTGATGTAAAACCTGATATTGACATTAATACTCTTCTAATAGATGAAACCAAACTACAAAGATAGGAAAATTCGCCAATAATGATGTCTCGAAAGGCCCCTTTTTTCCAAAAACACTGTTTTTGACGATGATAAGGAAAAATATTAAAAAAAATGATGTCAACAGGTTAAGTGATAATGAAAAAAATAGTACCTTTGCCCAAATATATAGATGTCGAACTTATCATTATTAACCATTTAATAAACTTTCATTGCAATGAGGAAATTATTTACTTTATTAACCATGTGTTTGCTGGCATCTGCCGCTTGGGCTCTTGACATTGAGTTCGTGGCTGGTGTTGACAATGGCAACAGCCCCGGTACCGCACAGGCTTTTTCCATTGAGAAAGGCGGCGTCAAGATTGACATCTCCAATGGTCTTGCCAACTCAAACCAGTATCGCATCTACAAGAGCCAGACTGCTACTTTCACCTCTCTGGTGGGTGATATCAGCAAGATTGTGTTTGAGTGTACTGCTGAGGGCGATGCCCAGTATGGTCCTGGCTGCTTCACCGCAGCTGCAGGCACCTACACCTATGAAGGCGCAATCGGCACTTGGACCGGCGCTGCTTCCAGTGTTGTGCTCACTGCATCGGCCAATCAGGTTCGTTGCACCAAGATTATCGTAACCGTGCCCGACGGTGGCTTGTCAATTCCCGTCATCAGTCCCGAAGGTGGCACCTATTACGATCCCATCACTGTGTCCATCACTTGCATGACCGCTGGTGCCAAGATTTACTACACCACCAATGGCAGCGACCCCACTACCAGCTCGACACAGTACACTGCTCCCTTTACCGTGAGCAGCAACACCACTGTCAAGGCCATTGCCGCTAAGGATGGTGACGTGACTGCTGTGGCAACTGCCGAGTATGTGTTCGCTAGTGCAACCCCTGTGCCCAACATCAAGGCTTATCAGCAGGTTGCTGACGAAACGGTAGTGAAGTTCACCAATCCTGTCAACGTGCTTGCGCAGAATAAGGGTTACCTCTTTGTAAAGGATGACTCGGGCTATGCTTTGTTCTATGGCAACTGTGGACAGACTTATAAGAACGGTGATGTGATTCCCGCTGGCTTTGTGGGTACCAAGACCACCTACAATGGTGAACCTGAGTTGAAGGATTTGGTTGGTTTCCAGCCTGCATCTGTCAACAGCCCCATTGAACCTGTTGACATAAGCGCCGATATTGTCGGTCACCCGACGTTTGGATGGTATGTACGTTTAGAGAATGTTACCATCAGCACCGAGGACAACAAGAACTATACCCTCACCGATGAGGACGGCAATACTTGCGCTGTCTATTTCGGCACAATGGGTGTGAGCGCTCCCTCTGACTTGACCGCAAAGTATCTTGTCGAGGCCATTGTAGGTTCCTATGGCAAGGACAATGTCGTTTATCAGTTGTTGCCCACTTTGGTTCACAAAATAGGTGATCCTGGCTGTGACGGTACTCTCGCCTCTCTGGGTGACCTCCCCGACAACACGGTTGTCACCATGGAACATGATGCTATTGTGCTGGCCCAGCAGGGTTCTTATCTGTATCTCAAGGATGATTGCGGCTTCGGTCTCGCCTATGGTTCATGTGGCCAGACCTATAAGCCTGGTGACATCATTCCCGCAGGCTATGGCGGTACCAAGACCACCTATGACATGGAGCCCGCGTTGAAGACTCTCACCGGTTTCAAACTCGCAAAGGGTAACATCGGTGGCGTTGACCAGCTGGAGAAGGATGCAAGACCGACACGCATTCCTGAAATCGGCCATAGCATCTGGGGCCAGTATATCAAGCTTGAGAATGTCTTTATCGATACCGACAACAAGGTGCTTAGAGATGCCGAGGGTCACGAAATCGGTTACTATGACCGTTTCGGTATCTCTTTCCCCGAAGACTTGAATCAGAGCTATACCGTTTACGGTATTGTGGGTTCCTTCAGGACCAACTATCAGGTATTGCTTACCCGCATTGTCTTTGTTCCCATACCTGTCTATGTAGGGAGCATTGAAGAATTGTATGCCAAGAACGAGGGCGTGGTTGCTACTTTCACCACTCCGCTGACTGCCATCTATCAGTATGGTGCCAATCTGTATGTCATCGACCAGGATGAAACCTATTCCTTGGTTTATGGTTCTGTCGATGGCAAGTTTAAGAACGGTGACATCATTGAGGACGCAGCGGCTAGCTGGACAACATACAATGGCAATAAGCAGTTGAAGCCTGCTAATGGCACCTTCAATGAGGCAGTAGGTAATAATGGCCCCGTAATGCCCGTGGTTCTTCCCATCGAGGAGATTTCTCAGGATATGGTTCACTGGTATATTCGCGTTAATGATGCCTACATCTACAAGGACGGTGACAACACCATGATGGATGATGGTGAGGCCATGATTCTGTTCAACAGATTCAATATTGAAATTCCCGAGGATGAGAAGACCCACAACATTTGGGGCTTCCTTACCCTTTACAAGAACGAGAGAGAGTTCTATCCCATCTCGATTGATAAGGATCCTGATATCCAAATCCTGAAGGGTGATGTGAATGGTGACGGTGAGGTGACCATCGCCGACGCTAACATCGTTATCTCGATTATCTTGGGTCAGCCGGTGATGGAAGAGTACGTCGCTCGTGCCGATGTCAACGAAGACATGGAAATTACCATTGCCGATGTCAATGAGATTATCAAAATCATTATTTACGGCAATTGATTCCAAGCTGAAAATAGCAGACTGACTGCTAACTGACAAATCGGGGATTCCCAAGACGGGATTCCCCGATTTTTTTTCAGCAACTCGACATTTGAAAGGCAGCCAGTTTCTTTTCATTAGTGTCTGGTAGAAGCCCCGTTAGGGGCGCTCAGAGCATAGGCAGGGGTGTAGTGAGGCGAAGCCGAACGCAACTCCTGCGGTAGTTTGTCTTAGCCCCATCGGGGCGGCACTAAAACCTTGATACACAAACTGTCGCCCATAGTGGGGCTATTGTTCATGTGTGGCACTTAATTACAGGAGTTCCGCTTCGCTACACTCCTGCCTATAACCTGACAGCCCTACGGGCTTAAAAAAATAAGCCCCAATGTGTTAAAGCCATGAGATGATTTCCATAGATAAACTTATGACATTGATTATAAAAAACTTAGCGCCTTTGCGGCTTAGCGTGGGGTTGGGCATCACGGTGATTTGCTGAATAGTTATGGGGATGAACTTGAGTCGAAAAAAAAGTTAAAAAATTGCTTTGGGCTGTCTTTTATAGTAATTTTGTAGCAATAGTTTAAGTAACTTGGACTTTATCAATCAATTGCATTTTATGCGACAAGCAAGCATATAACTCAGTTAAGCGAGCGAGAGACTAGCCATGTGCCGTCTTTTGCTCGTTTTGCTATTTGCTGTCAAGTGCCTTCTTGATGTTATTGGTTGATTCCCTGCCAACACTGTCATGGCAACTACACTCCTGATGCCGCGGCAGACGATGATATAAAGGTTGAAGAAATGGGTTATACTGAATCCTGCCCGTTTCAACAATCTCCTTGCGATGAAATGTGTTATCATATTTAGGATTCAGGATAATTGGCAAAATGAAAAAAGTATTCTACTCCCTGTTGATGTTGATGCTGGCTAGTGCAGCATGGGCGTCTGATGTCACGATTTTACCTACTGGCTGGCCGACTACTGCTCAGGCTTTCTCAATCACTCAAGGCTGTATCAACATTGAAATCAGCAATGGTCTTGACAACGGCCAGATGATTCGGGTTTACAAGGGTCAGCAAATGGTGATTACCTCTAATTGTGGTCCCATTTCACAGATTGTGCTTTACTGTGTTGGCGAGGGTGACAATCAGTATGGCCCAGGTGGCTTTATGGTCGAGCCAGGGGACTATCAGATTGTAAGCAATATTGGCAAATGGACTGGTTCGGCTTACCGTGTCGTGTTTACCGCCTACAAAAATCAGGTGCGCATCACCAAGATTGTTGTCACGCTCGATGACGGCACCACTACGCTGATGCCGCCCACCATTAGCCCTGCCAGTGATACCTATTATGGTCCCATTGAGGTGACAATGCGCTGTAGCACGCCGGACGCTGAGATTTACTACACACTTGACGGAACGATGCCGACGACCTCTTCGACCCGTTATACTGCTCCGTTTGTGATTACTGAGCCCACGACGGTCAAGGCAATATCCTGTCTGGATGGTGAAGTGAGCGATGTCGTCACTGCCAACTATGATTTCCAGGAACTTCCTGGTTCAAGCTGTTTTGACGGCCTGATGGACTTGCCCGATGGCACTCGTGTGACCATGACCGCTCCCGTCTATGTGCTGGCACAATATAATAACAATCTGTATGTGAAGGACCAGTGTGGCGGTTATGCCTACTTCTATGGCAGCACGGGACAGACTTATCAGAGCGGAGACGTGATTCCTCCAGGCTTCTCAATGACAATCACTACCTATAGCGGAGAGCGGGAGTTTAAGGACCTTTCGGGTTTCAGCCCAGCTTCAGGCAATGTCTCCATTGAACCCGAAATGTTCGAAGGGGATGTCTTGGGGCCGGAACTCTTTGCCCATTACCTTTATTTCGAGAATGTGACTTTCAGGCATGTGAGTGGATACACTTATGTAATGATTGATGCCAATGGCCATGAGTATCCTGTTTACTTCGGTTCCATGGGAGTGACGCCATCAAACAATCTGGAGAATGGTCACTACAACGTGTGGGCCATTGTGGGCTCCTATGGTCGTGAAAACACAATCTACCAGCTCCTGCCGGTGAAATTGGTGCCGTGTCCAACGGAGCTTCTTGTAATCACTCCTAGCCAGGTCGGACCAGCGACTTGCGGTTACGACGTCGTGCTCAAGCAGGTGGATTACTCGTCCAATTCTATTTGGAACCTTGAAGGAGAGTCCTGTGTAGCGCTTCTCACTTTTCATCCCTATTTGCCTGCAGTCCTGTGCTGGAGCTATGACATATATGGCACAGTTGAGGAGTACAGCGAATATGGAAGCAGTGGTTATCTTGTACGCATCACGGGCATTCATCAAAATTGCGGATATGATGATATCGCAGATATAAAACGCTTGAAGACACTTTACAAACTGGATGACGACATGCTGGGCGAATATTTCAACCTGAGTGGCCATTTCACTACGCCGCTCACAGCGGTCTATCAGCATAACAACTACTTGTATGTCCGGGATGTCTATGGCGACTTCGGATTGGTCTTTGGTTATGTCGATGGCGCATTTGTCAATGGTGACATCATTCAGGATGCAGTGGCTAAGCCCTTACCCTATGCCGGCATAGAAGAGATACGTCCTGCAGTTCCTTCCTCGTTTGTGTCTTCGGGACACGGTCCCGCTGTCCAACCGGCCGAGGCTACTATCGCTAGTGTTGACAAGAACAAGATGCACCACTTGCTGCAATTCAAGGGCGTGGAGGTCTCTGATTATGATGAGCAAACACGCTCATGGACCATGAGCGATGGCAATAATGAGATTAAATTGTACAATCAGTTCAACATCTCGGTCATCGAGGAGCTCTATGACTTGTACTGGTATGACTTGAACTGGGACGCGGAGGTTGGCATAGCTGATGTCAATGAACTGATTAGCCGCATTGTGTCGGGCGAAACGTCATATGAATGGGTAGGCGGTGACAACACCTGTGATGTGACGGGCTTCGTGTACAGTTTTCATGACGAGATGGAGATACTCCCTGCCGTGATTAAGCATCATGGCGGATACCAAATACTCGTTGGTGACCTGAACAATGACGGCGAACTGACTGTCGCCGACCTCAACGTCCTCATCAACTATATTTTGGGAGTGAACAACGATTGACGCTTACTTGAAGAAGCGGCCAATGACGGGCGCCTTGGCGAGCATATCGCCGAGGCGCTCTTTGCGGAAGATGAAGCCCACAAAGAGCAACAGCAGCACGGTACGGAAAGTCAGCCTGAGCCACATGTTCTCGATAGGCAGTATCATGGCAGCAAACAGGATGCCAGCCACGACGGTGTACAGAGCGATGTCGCGCAACGGGTAACGGATGGGGTAGTACTTCTGACCCACCAGGTAGCTCAGCACCATCGCAGTGCCGTAGCCGGCAACACCACCCCAGGCACAGGCCATATAGCCGAACTTGGGCACGAACAGGAAATTGACCAGGATGAGCACGGCGCAGCCAATGCCCGAGAACCACGCGCCCCAAATGGTCTTGTCAATCAGTTTGTACCAGAACGACAGGTTGAAATAGATGCCCATCATGATTTCGGCTGCCATGACGATAGGCACGACCTTGAGGCCCACCCAGTAGTCCTCGTTGCGCAGGAACAGAATCTTGAAGATGTCAATCCACGCAATCACCGCCAGGAACGCCAGCAGTGTGAAAATGATGAAGTAGCGCATCGCCTGGGCGTAAGTCTCACGGCTGTCCTTCTCCTTGCTCTTGCCGAACACAAAGGGCTCGTAGGCGTAGCGGAAGGCTTGGGTTATCAGCGCCATAATCATCGCGATTTTCACGACAGCGCCATAGATGGCGAGCTGCGTCTGCATGTCGGCCTGCTTGTAAATCTTGGGGAAGAACATCTTGTCGAACGTCTGGTTCAAAATGCCCGCAATACCCAGCACCAGGATGGGCCAACTGTAGCCGAGCATACGCTTTAACAGCGATGCATCAAACTTGTATTTGATACCCGTCAGCTCCTTCCAGAAGAAGAAGGTAATCAGGCCCGTGCAGAACAGGTTGATGTAGAACGCGTAGCCCACGCCGACTGTGGGGTCGTAAATCTTACCCACAGCATCGGGGTAATGCTTGTAGAGCGCTGGCAGGGCAACGAAGTAGAGCAGGTTCAGGCCGATGTTCAGGAAGATGAACAGCAACTTGAGCGCGGCAAACTTCCACGGCTTGCGCTGGTAGCGCAGGTAGGCAAACGGGATGCACTGGAAGGCGTCCAGCGCTACCACGATTGCCATTGTCCAGACGTACTCGGGATGGGCGCTGTAGCCCATCCAGCCCGAGATGCCAGGCAAGAAGGCGAATACCAGCAGCACAAACAGCAACGAGGTGCTTGCCACTGTCATGAGCGTCGTGCTATAGACGGTCTTGGGGTTCTCTTCGCTCTTGTTGGAAAAGCGGAAGAAGGTCGTCTCCATACCGTAGGTGAGGATGACGAGCAGCAGCGCCGTGTAGGCATACACGTTGGTGATGACGCCATAGCCGCCCGAAGCAGCGGTCATTTTGGCGGTATATAGCGGCACGAGCAGGTAGTTCAGGAAACGCCCGATGATGCTGCTCAGGCCATAGATGGCGGTGTCTTTTGCCAGTGATTTCAGGTTAGCCATAGTTTCAGTTTTCAGTTTTCAGTTTTCAGTTGTCAGATATCAGATGCCAGTTGGCGGATGCCGCTGAAAACTGACAACTGAAAGCTGACAACTTGATTAAAAAATGCTTCCCACTTCGCCGGGGTGCTGACGTTTGAGGTGCTTATAGGCGAGCATGGTCGCTTCGCGGCCGCGAGGGGTGCGGTTGATGAAGCCTTCCTTGATGAGGTAAGGCTCATAGACCTCCTCGATGGTGCCTGCGTCCTCGTTCATCGCTGTGGCAATGGTATTCAGGCCCACGGGACCACCATTAAATTTGTCGATGATGGTCAGCAGAATCTTGTTGTCGATTTCGTCGAGGCCGTATTTGTCGATGTTCAGCGCCTCGAGGGCATAGCGGGCAATCTCCAGGTCGATGCGGCCGCTGCCCTTCACCTGGGCGAAGTCGCGTACGCGGCGCAGCAGCGAATTGGCGATACGGGGCGTGCCGCGGCTGCGTAGGGCTATTTCAATAGCGGCTTTGTCATCGATGGGAACGGACAGCAGGCGTGCCGAGCGGCGGATGATGCCCTCAAGCACCTTGTGGTCGTAGTATTCCAGGTGGCAGTTGATGCCGAAACGCGCCCTGAGCGGCGAGGTCAGCAGGCCACTGCGTGTAGTGGCGCCGATGAGGGTGAATGGAGCGAGCGTGAGTTGTACCGAGCGTGCACCAGGACCCTTGTCAATCATGATGTCGATGCGGTAGTCCTCCATCGCGCTGTAGAGGTACTCCTCGACGATGGGGCTCAGGCGGTGAATCTCGTCGATGAACAGCACATCATTCTCATCGAGTGAGGTGAGCAGACCGGCCAGGTCGCCAGGCTTGTCCAGCACGGGACCCGACGTGACCTTGAAGCCCACGCCCAGTTCGTTGGCGATGATGTTGCTCAACGTCGTTTTGCCCAGGCCCGGGGGACCGTGGAACAGCACATGGTCCAGCGACTCGCCACGCAGCTTTGCTGCAGCGACAAACACGCGCAGGTTCTCGATAATCTTGTCCTGCCCGGCAAAGTCCTCAAACCTCACAGGCCTCAAAGCCCGCTCAAAATCCTGATCGGTCTTCAACGACTCTCTCCTAATATCAAATTCCTCCATACTGCTGCAAAGATACAAAAAAGTTTTATAGTTCCTATTTTTTCACTACATTTGCACTATTAATAAATTCTATGAAGTCTAGATTTTCTAGAACTTCTAGAATCTCTAGAGCATCTAGATAGTCTAGAATGTCTAGTATAAAAAAGAAAAGACTATGAAGAATGACGATTCCATCCCCGCCCAACAACTTGAAACCGTCCTCCGCAAGCAGACCAACTGGAAGAACCTTTGGTTTTACCAAAAGACCGTCGTGCTATACCAGATGACATATGTCTTCACTCGGCGCTTTCTTCCAGCCTATGGCGACCGCACGGTAGACCAGATGGTCCAGGCTGCCCGTTCTGGCAAGCAGAACATCGTCGAGGGCTCGGCCGACGGAGTGACATCAATGGAGATGGAACTGAAACTCCTCAACACAGCGCGAGGCAGTATTCAGGAGCTATTGGAAGACTATGAGGACTACCTGCCTGCTCATCAACTGACGAAATGGACGGCAGGTCATCCTCGTTATGACCAAATGTTGCGATATTGCAGGGAACACAATAATCTTGCTGACTATGAACCGTTCTTTGAAAAATGGACTGCTGAGGAAGCCGCAAATATTGCTATCACATTGTGCCACATGGTGGACAAGATGATGAGTACTTATCAGCAGAAGAAAGAGCAGGAATTCATTACCGAGGGAGGAATACGTGAACGCATGACTGCTGCACGCCTCGGCTACCGCACCAACCAGCGGGAAACCATAGAACAACTCACTCGCGAGATTGAAGCACTCAAGCAAGAAAACACCCAACTAAAAAACAAACTCCGCTCTCTTGGCCATCTCTAGCCCTCCCTCCCAATATTTTGACCATAGGTCAATTTTTACAGGTAGGGGGCGGTGATGCTGGTGGGGCAGGTGAGCATGGCGTGGGGGGTGCCCTGGAAGACGATGGTGCCGCCCAGGTCACCGGCGCCGGGACCGAGTTCGATGACGTGGTCGGCAGCCTTGATGACGTCGGTATTGTGCTCAATGACATACACGGTGTTGCCCATATCCACCATCTGTTCGAACAGGTCGATGAGGTGGCGCACGTCCTTGAGATGGAGGCCGTCGGTGGGCTCGTCAATGACAAATACGCCACGCGTGCCGCCTGCTTCGAGGGACATGGTATATTGCTGGAGGTAGGATGCAATCTTGAGGCGTTGCAACTCGCCGCCCGAGAGGGTGCTCAGTGCCTGGTTGAGGTGCAGATAGTGCAGACCAACGTCCATCATGGGTTTCAGTTTTTCCTCAATGACAGTGCCCTTGAAGAATTCGCTGGCACGGCGCACCGACAGGTCCATGACCTCGGCGATGTTCTTGCCGTCGATGGTATATTCCAGCGCTTCACGCGAGTAGCGCAGGCCGTGACAAGCCTCGCAGGTCGTCTCGATGTTGTCCATGAACGCCATCTCGGAGATGACCACGCCCTTGCCGCCGCACACGGGGCAACCGCCTTTACCATTGAAGGTGAAGTACTGTTCCTTGATTTTATAGGCCTTGGCAAAGCGCTTGCGGATGTCGGGGGCGACGTCCATATAGGTCGCCGGAGTGGAGCGCAGACTCACGCCGATATTCTTCTGGCTGACATACACCACATTGCCGTGTTCGCGACGGAAACACTCCATCAACGAACTCTTGCCTGAACCCGCCACACCAGCCACAGCGGCGAAGATGCCCATGGGCAGGTCGATGGAGATATCCTTGAGGTTGTGCAAGGTGGCGTGGCGCAGCGGGAAGGTCTCCTTTACCTCTCGCGGCTGGGCCTTGAAGTCGCCATGCTGGCTGAGCATCTGTCCTGTGCTCGTGCCGCTGTGCAGCAGTTCCTGATAGTTGCCCTCGAAAATGATGTTGCCGCCCTGGCTGCCCGGCCCGGGTCCCAGGTCCACGATGTGGTCGGCGATGCCAATCATTTCGCGATGGTGCTCGACGAGCAGTACGGTATTGCCCGCATCACGCAGGCGGCGCACCGAGTGCTTCATCTTCTCGATGTCGTGGTCGTGCAGGCCTGTGCTGGGCTCGTCCAGGATGTAGAGCACGTCGGCGAGTGACGAATTGATGTATTTGGCAATCTTGCAGCGCTGAGCCTCACCGCCTGAGAGCGTGCCCACGGCACGTTCCAGGCTGAGGTAGCCCAGCCCGATTTCCTCGAGCGCCGTGAGTCGCGCGCTGATGGCCTGCTTGATGTCCACAGCCAACGGTGCCGTGAGTGCCTTGACCCACTCGTTGAGGCGGGTGATGGACATGGCACAGGCATCGGCGATATTGATGCCGTCAATCTTGCACGAGAGCACGCGGGGGCTCAAGCGGGTGCCGTGGCAGTCGGGGCAGACGCCCATGTTGAGCATGGGGTTGAGCACGGCGGCGTGCAGCAGCCCTTCCTCGCTGTTGATGATGCTGCGATACATGCGCGGGATGATGCCCTCATATTTCGCCGATTTGGGCCAATTGGCGGGCGGATTTTTGAGCCTGATTTGCGGGCTGTTAAGGAACAGGTCAAGTTCCTCGGGGCTGTAGTCCTTGATTTTCTTGTCCAGGTCGAACAGGCCGCTGTGGGCATAGCGTATCCAGCGCCAGCCACCCTTGCCGAAGGCGATGTAGTGAATCGTGTCCTCGTCGTTGAGGCTTTTGTCAAAATCGACCAGTTTGTGGATGTCCAACTCGCGGATTTCGCCCAGACCCGAGCAGCGGGGACAGCTGCCCTCGGGGTGGTTGAAACTGAACGACTCGGCATAGCCCACAAAGGGCTGGCCCACGCGCGAGAACAACAGGCGCAGCAGGGCGGCGATGTCGGTATAGGTCGCCACGGTCGAACGCGAGTTCTGGGCGGGCTTCTTCTGGTCGATGACGATGGCGATGGGTAGATTCTCGATGGCATCCACGTGGGGACGGCCGTACTTGGGCAGGTACTGCTGCACAAATGACGGGAACGTGTCGTTCAGTTCCCGACGCGACTTAGCCGCGATGGTATCGAGCACAAGCGAACTCTTGCCGGAGCCCGACACGCCTGTGAACACAGTGATTTGATGCTTGGGGATCTCGAGCGAGATATTTTTGAGGTTGTTCTCTCTCGCTCCCTTGATAACTATCTTGTCGCCATTCATGCCTGCAAAGGTACTACTTTTCTTGAAAACCTAGAGGCTCCAGACCATCTAGATCAACTAGATTATCTAGAGCCTCTAGAGCTTCTAAAGGAGAGCAATAAATTGACGGTTACTTTTTGTATTTGTACTTGACGCCCAGGTTGTACATGATGAAGGACTGGATGTCGGTGTACTCGTCGATAATCTTGCTGATGGGCTTGCTGTGGCCGTGGCCAGCCTTGCTGTCGATGCGGATGAGCTTGGGCTGGTTGCCGGTGTTGCAGTGCTGCAACTCGGCAGCATACTTGAAGCTGTGGGCGGGCACGACACGGTCATCGTGGTCACCGGT
>JAEEGF010738189.1_pt1 | contig 18352 bp, 13 predicted proteins | sample 9134171 | NCBI WGS metagenome assembly JAEEGF01 (sample SAMN16246542, study PRJNA631951) | gut metagenome | biome: gut microbiome; feature: rumen; material: AP-attached | host: Bos | place: Iran: Karaj | collected 2018-10
TATGATTGGAATTTTCCCTGCTATGCCGGTCATTCTTGGTGTTTTACAGGCAATGTACTGGCGAATTCCATTTTTGTGCTATGGCGCTGTTGCAGCTGTGTTTTATGTATATCTGACCCAGATGGAGAATCTTATTTCGCTGGATCCTCTGACACAGATCAACAACAAGAATCAGATGTACAGGTATCTTGCCAAGAAGATGAGAGAAGAAGAACCTGGAATGTCTCTATTTATCCTTATGGTAGATATTGACCATTTCAGAGTTGTAAATGAGGCATATAACCACCTTGAGGGAGACAAAGCTCTTGTCAGAGTGGCGGAAGCAATAAAAGATGCTTGTCAGGGCCCAAGAAGCAGATTCTTTGTTTCGCGCTATGGCGGTGATGAGTTTGTTGTAATTGCGGAGATGTCCTACAGAGCAGAGGCCACATGGCTTGCAGATCAGATAAAAAATAATGTTAAGCGAATCACCGATTCGTACAGCACAAACTATGATCTGTCTGTAAGTATCGGAATCGCTCAATATGACTACAATGCACCAATCTCACTTCAGAGCTTCATTGCAAGAGCAGATTCAGACCTCTACAAGCAGAAAAAGATAAATTGATTTGTAAATCAAAAATTCAAAAAATATATATTAAATCATATAAAGGAGCTGTCGCGCTTATTATGAATCAGTGCGAGGCTCCTTGTTGTATGGGGAATTCCGATAGTGTTCGGGAGTTGTTAATGGCTAGGCATCCAGGGTAATCAAAGAAGAAAGGTGGTTGCCGAGCATATAAAATCCGATTTTTTGAGTTATTATATGCTCTACTTATTGCTCGTGACCAATAAATCAATAAGAACAGTCTATTTTATATGCTTTTGGTACAACTTTTAGATCATAAAAGACGTATAAACTGTACAAGAAATCTCAAATTATAGCTATTTGTCCCTTAAACTATAAGCTAGAGGCATATAAAATCTTTAAATAATCTGTTTTTATATCTTGTCATGAAATTGATTGGCATATAAATAATTCAAAAAATATTATTTTATATGCGTTTACTGCGATAGCCCTTAAAAGATAGAGCTGATCAGGTTAATTATCAGTCCCCCAAACATAAATGCTGCAATGATAGCAATTGCATAGATAAACTTCATTCTAGCCATACAATCGTCCCCTTTTTCTGTTGTTTTCTTTATTCCTTGTAAGTATACCATACAAAATAAGTGATATACTATTCTTATATCAAATTAACAAAAGGTCAAAAAATTATAATTAGGGTTGTTCCATGCAACGCATTTACACAATCCAGTAATCATTATAGTTGTATATAAAACTTTTGAAAGAAGTAGATTCAGATATAAGATACTTTTTGGAGGAAGTGTTTGTCTGAATTTTGATGCGTATAAAAACGTCAGCACTTGGATGGTGTATTTTACCATCCTAGTACTGTTACGTTTTTATCCGAGCGAAAGCGTCAGCAAAAGCAGACAAATACGTTTCCACAAAAGTATCATATATCTGTACACAGCTTAATTTAGGAGGGGAATATGCAGATATATGTAGCAGGTAATGTGCTAAGAAGCGGCGACGGCACAATAAATCATCCTTTTAAGACTATTCAGGAGGCAGCAGATATTGCTGTGGCAGGCGATACAGTTTTAGTTGCTCCCGGAGTGTATAGAGAGTGGGTAAAACCTCACTTTTCGGGAACAAAGGATAAGCCTGTGGTTTATAAGAGTACTTCAAGAGGTGAAGCTGTTATAACAGGCTCTGAAGAACTTAAAGGCTGGGAGACCTTTGAGAATCTTTGGAGAGTAAAGATTCCCAACAGCTTTTTTGGTGAGTACAATCCCTATATTTCTGAAATTTCAGGAGACTGGTTCTCATCTTCTGAAAAAAATCCACATACTGGAGAGATATATCTAAATGGAAAATCAATGACTGAGTGCTTTGATATGTCTTTTTGCATGCACCCAAGCAAGGATAAAAGGTCATGGGATCCCGATTTTTCTGAATATGTTTGGTTTACTGCGCAGGAAGACAATAACACCATAATCTATGCCAATTTCCAGGGAAAAGACCCTAATCAGGAAGATGTGGAGCTGTCTGTGAGACGGGCATGCTTTTTCCCGACTGTTACGGGAATAGATTATATTACTGTAAATGGATTCGCTATCAGAAATGCTGCAACGGCATGGGCACCGCCTACGGCTATGCAGGAAGGCATGATAGGCCCCAACTGGTCTAAAGGCTGGATAATAGAAGAGTGTGAGATAAGTGAGTCAAAATGCTGCGGCATAAGTCTTGGCAAGTATTATCAGCATGGCAATAACAATAAGTGGAGTACATATTGGTTAAAAGATGGAACGCAGACCCAGAGAGATGCTGTCTGCAGAGCAGTTAATGATGGATGGGATAAAGAAAAGGTCGGCTCTCATACGGTAAGACGATGCGATATCCATGACTGTGGTCAGGCAGGAATTATCGGGCATATGGGATGTGCCTTCAGTATTATCGAGGACAACCATATTCATCATATAAATATCAAACATAATCTTGCGGGTGCTGAGATTGCGGGCATTAAATTTCATGCGGCAATTGATACCCAGATAAGACGAAATCATATTGACCACTGTACAAGGGGAATATGGCTTGACTGGGAAGCTCAGGGTACTAGAGTTAATCAGAATTTTTTACATGACAATGTTCCTCCAAAGGATACTATAATAGAAACTGCGTTGGCTCTTGGCGAAGATATTTTCATAGAAGTATCTCATGGTCCAACACTTATAGATCATAACCTGCTTCTTTCGGATATTGCAGCAAGGCTCAGTACTCAGGGAATAGCCTTTGTACATAATCTTATCGCAGGTTCTTTTACCTACGTAGGAAACGGAACTGACAACGGCGGCAAGAAATTCGCGACCGACAGATATACTCCGTATCATGTTCCTCATTCGACTAAGATTGCAGGATTTATGACTATTCTTCACGGGGATGCCAGATTTTACAATAATGTTTTCGTACAAAGGGCCATCAGACAGGACCTTTTGGACTATTGTGTGTCAAAAGAAGCTGATACAATGGATAAAAATAATTTCATCTGTGGCACGTTGCCATATAACACATATCCAAATCATGCGGAATATTTTGGCAAATTTGGCAAAAATGCCACCAAAGAACAAGGCTCTAATGATATGTACTATGACCATCTGCCTGTATATTTTGGCGGCAATGCTTACTTTAACGGTGCAAGGAGCTGTGATTTTGAGCCGGCAGCCCATGTTGATAAAGACCATAAGATAAGCCTGTACATAGATGAAGAGGAGGGAAGATACACTCTTCATACAAATCTGTACGAATATTTGCCTAGGAACTTCACTATTCCTGTCAATTCTGATTCTCTGGGACTTGCCTTTGAATCGGAACAAAGATTTGAAAATCCTGACGGAAGTTCAATACTGTTTGACACAGATTATTATGGCAGAAAGAGATCAAGATTCCCTGTGGCAGGTCCGTTTGAAGAGTGTGGAAACGACAGATTTACGGTTCAGACACCTCTTTATTATTCATACAGGATTGAGCATGAGAAATATGCCCGAATTGAGGAAAAAGATCTTTTGCCTGAAGATGAAATAAGATATGAATCCGAGCCTGAACCAATAGCTGATGCAAATGGTTTTGAAACGGATGTTGAAGATTATGTGGCTGAGATAAATGCCAATATTATGCTCACAGGCTGTGAGAATGTCGGAATCAAGTTCCCTTACGAGGGAGAACTCTTTATTGTCAGCGATATGTTTGTAAAAGGAAATGAAATATGGCTCTATGATGCGACCAATGAAAAGCTTGTAGAGCTTGACTGTGAGTACGGAATATATCATAGTTTAAAGAAGTGGTCTGTTGGTGCGCTTCAGTCTCTTGACGTAGGTGACGACCCTAATGCTGAAGGTATTGTGAGAACAGCGGGAACACTGCTGTGTATTCTGAGCAAAAATATGGCTCATGACCCGGCAGATACCTGCAGCACAATAGAAGAAAAAGTAAATAAGGGTATTGAACATAAGGGAATTAAGATGAGATTTAAACCTAAATACCTGAAATTTATAAGAGACAAAAAATTTATATCTCTCGAAGATGTTATCTATAGAATCAGCAGAGCTTCTATGGAGATTGTTACGGAGAGAATTGAACATCTATAAAAATGATAAGGAATTGTTACTTTAATGGGAAGAAAGAATTGGTATGAACTGGATAATGCTGCAAAGATTGTTCCATCGACAGCAAGAGGCGCTAACACAAGAGTTTTTAGACTTACCTGTGAGCTGAAGGAAGAGGTTGATAAGGATACTTTGCAGATAGCACTTGATGAGACTATCGAAGAATTTCCTTTTTTTAACTGTGTTTTGCATAGGGGACTGTTCTGGTACTATCTGGAAGACAGTGACTTAAAGCCTGTGGTAGAGCAGGAACATACTCCTGCATGTATGCCGCTGTATATTCCTGGACACAAGAACCTTTTATACAGAGTAAACTTTTTTGCCAAAAGAATTAATCTTGAAATGTTCCATGTACTTGCTGACGGTACAGGGGCGTTCATGTTCTTTAAAACCCTTATAATCAGATATTTGCAGCTAAAGTATTCATTGGATGAGGATATAAAGCCCATAGATGAGTTTTCTGTAGAGGAAAAAAATGTTGATGCCTTCACAGATAACTATAGCAAGCAGAAAGGATTGAAACAGTTAAAAGAGATGTCTTCTGTAAAGGCATATCAGGTCAGTGGCGAACTGGATGAAAATCTTTTGCCCCACCTTTTGGAAGGAACCGTATCAAGCAGCAAGTTCTTAGAGCTTGCTCACGATAATAATACGACCGTTGGTGTGCTGTGCGTTGCTATTTACATCAAGGCTGCTATTTTAAGTATGAGCAGAGGGCAAAAGAAAAAGCATGTAGTTGTAAGTGTTCCGGTAAACTTACGTCAGTTTTATCACAGCGGAACAGCCAGAAACTTTTTTGGAGTTATCAATATAGATTATGATCCGGCCGGTTATGACGGAACTTTAAAGAGCATAATTGAACCGGTTGATAAGGAGTTTAAGGACAAGCTTTCTGCTGAAAAGATAGAGCAGACTATGAATTCCTATTCTGCCTTGGAACATAATCTGGCGGTTAAATTTGTACCGCTTCCGATAAAGGATTTTACAATCGGAAGATTTGACAGGGCTGCCAAAAAAGGAGTTACAACATCAATGTCCAACATTGGCAGAATAAAGATGCCAAAAGAGGTTGAAGCGTATATAGACAGATTCAGCGCATTTATGACGGCGGCATCACAACAGGTAACTGTATGTTCATTTGGGGATAAGATGACCTTTGGAGAGGCATCGCCTTACAAGACTCACAGAGTTATGCTTAATTTCTTTAGATGTCTTTCAGAACTGGGACTTGAAGTTGAACTTGGCTCCAATGATTATGATGAAGAGGTAACAAAATAATGCAGATTTGTCCAAAATGTAAAGTGAATATCAGAGGGAATAAGAGTTGCTGTCCTTTATGTCAGGGCAAACTTAAAAATGTGGAAGGAGATACAAATCCTTCTTTTCCGACAATAAAGCACAAAAAAATCAGTAATATAACCTTTTTGAAGGTATGTACATTCCTGTTCGTTGCTTCGGAAATTGTGTTTGCAACGATAAATATCATGACTCATGGTGAGTATTCTTTTATCGGCCCGGTAATGCTGGGAATACTTGTGGGATGGCTTACAATTCTTACAACGGTGTATCTTAGAAACAACCTGATAAAGGTAATAACCTGGGAAGTTATTGTGGCAATTGTGGTCGATATTTATATTGACCTCCATACGGGATTTCATGGATGGAGCTTTGAATGGATGGTGCCTCTTACACTTATAGGACTTGCAGTGGCAACTATAGGTACAGCTCTGGTATTAAAACTAAGACTCGATGAATATATTCTGTATCTTGCTTTGGATCTTGTAATGGTTCTTTTACAGATCATCTTTATCAGAAACGGCATGAATACTGTGCCATGGCCGGCAGTAAGCAGCATAATGATCTATCTTATTTTATTTGCTGCGGTTATAATTTTCAGATTTAATGACCTGAAAAATGCCTCTGAAAAAATGTTTAACGTATAATGCAAAAGAAAATGGTGAAAATGAATATAAAAAACAGACTTCATAAAAACAACTTCAAGAGAGGTATTGTTTTTGCCAACAGAGTAGGAGATTTTGTGGAGAATTCCATTGGTAAGGCAATGGAAGACAGAAACAGGCTTGCGGATGAACTGCCGGATGATCCGAAAGATATGACCTGGTACAGAGTAAGTCTTGAGAAAGGCCTTTCCGGTGATGGTTCAGAATATTACATCTATGTAAAAAAAGCTGATCCCGATAAGTTATGCGTCTTTTTATCCGGTGGGGGTGTTGCCTGGAATGAGTATACCGCCGCAAGGCCTGTTACAGGCGGCAAAGTAGCGGCCGGTTTGCCCAATTACTATTGGAATAATCTAAGACCTTTTACACAGCTTATGAATATTAACGTTGGTATCACGGATATCAGCTCAGACAAAAATCCTTTTAAAGACTGGAGTTTTGTTGTTATTACATATGCAACCGGAGATTTCCATGTAGGAAATAATGATTATCCCTATAAATCAGAGGATGGCAGGGATGAAGTGCTTCATTTCCATGGGTATATGAACTTTTTGGAAAGCATGAAGGTTGCCAAAAAGCTTTTTCCTAAGCCGTCAAAGCTTCTTATAGCAGGAAACTCCGCCGGAGCTTTTGCTGTACCGGCTCTTGCAGGAGAGATAGTAGATGATTACTATCCAAATGCCAAGAACATTACAGTCTTTTCGGACAGCGGTCAGTTGTTGTACAAGAACTGGAGAAAAACAGCCAAATCTATATGGATGTCCAAGGACAGTATCTGGAAACCAATAGTATCGGATAACATCACTCTTGACTGGTACAAAGCTCTTTACGCCAAGTACGGCGACAGGTTCAGATATCTGTATTCCAGCTCGGCGAGAGATTTTCTTTTAAGTGCCTATTACAATGACATTGTCAGGAAAAGATATGAGACTGATTCGGATGTTCAGGAAGAATATTATAGTCAGCTCATTCAGATGGTAAAAGAACTAAAGACAATTACTCCGGGCTTTGGTATATTTATAAATGATTGGAAAATTCCTCTTATAACCATGGGAGGAACAGTACATACAAGTGTAAGAGAACTTCATTTTACCGCATTTACCCAGGATGGGATTTCCATGGCCAAGTGGCTGTCTGATGCAGTTGATGGCAAGGTTTATGATGTGGGGATGGATCTTTTGCGACAAAACAATGATAAAACAAAAGGGAAGGGAAGAGTAAGGACTAGAAAAAAATGACTTACACAGCAGATTGGGAATCGTTATCAAATTACAGAGTACCACAGTGGTATTCAGATGCCAGATTCGGCATTTTCATTCATTTTGGAATCTATTCGGTACCGGCATATGCCAATGAATGGTATTCCAGAAATATGTATATTCAGGGGACAAGAGAATTTGAACATCACGTAAACACTTATGGACCTCATAAGGATTTTGGATACAAAGATTTCATCCCTATGTTCAAAGCAGAGAAATTTAATGCTGATGAATGGGCAGATCTTTTTAGCAAAGCAGGAGCAAAGTACGTTGTGCCTGTAGCAGAACATCACGACGGATTCCAGATGTACAAGAGTAAGATTTCAAAATGGAATGCCTATGAGATGGGACCTAAGGTAGATTATCTTGGTGAACTCAAAAAGAGTGTTGAAAAGAAAGGTATGCGCCTTGGTGCATCATCCCACAGAATTGAGCACTGGTTCTTTATGAGTCACGGCAGAGAGTTCGAAAGTGATATTAACGATTCAATTACGAAAGACAGTCTCTATTGGCCTGCAATGAAAGAGCCTGAAGATCATTACAATCTTTATGCTGAGCCTGCTCCAACCAAGGAATTTATGGAGGACTGGCTTCTTAGAACAAAAGAGATCATTGATAATTATCATCCTGAAGTTCTTTACTTTGACTGGTGGATTCAGGAAGCCTGCCTTAAGCCATATTTAAAAGAAATGGCTGCATATTACTACAACGAGATGGAAAAGATAGGCAAGGTCGGTGTTATCAATTACAAGCATGATGCATTCCCATTCGGAATAGCTGTTCCGGACGTTGAGAGAGGTCAGCTTGCTAACTCAATGCCATTTATCTGGCAGACAGATACTGCTATTGGAAGACGTTCATGGTGCTATACAACAGACAATGAGTACAAGGACGCTGAAGAAATCGTATGTAATCTTGTTGATGCAGTAGCCAAGAACGGAAATATGCTTCTGAATGTAGGACCTAAGCCAGACGGAACAATTTCCGATGAGGATAAAAAGACACTTCTTGGCATTGGAAAGTGGTTATCTGAAAATGGTGAGGCTATCTATAGCTCAAAGCCTTACAGATTTGCAGAAGAAGGACCTACAAAGGCAGCAGGTGGTCAGTTTACAGACAAAAAGAAAATTGATTATACTCCTGAAGATTTCAGATTTACTGTAGCAAAAGGCAATCTCTATGCATGTGCTCTTAAGTGTGCTGACAACGGTGAGTACCTTATAAGAAGTCTTGCCATAGAAAAAGAAGCCGCATCTTCAAACGGCTTCTCGGGTATAATCAGTGATATTAACGTACTGGCTGATGGCAGCCCTGTAACCTATGAAAGAAAAGAAGATGGTCTTCACTTAAAAACTGATTACAGAAGCGATATGCCGGTAGTATTTAAGATTAAAATGCTTTAACTTTTATAAAGCTTATGGTAGGAGCTGCTTTGTTAATCAACAAAGCAGGCTTCTATCTGAGCTTCATATTCATCGCGAAGACGCTCGGGAATATCATATTCATCAAGTGCCTCGGCAACTGACCAGTGTTCATTGGCCATGGAACGAAGAATGCTGCGGATAATACGTTGGTCTGAAGCCTCCAAAGTTGCAACACTATTCATATACACACCCTCCTCCAAAAAATACGAAATAATAATAACTTTTCAACTACAATATATTGTAGTATAAAAAAATATAGATACAAGTATTGACATTTTAAAGTACATAACTTTTGTGTAATGTGCACATAAAATGAGGGTAAATTTCATGTATATACTTGTTACTTCTATTGTCTTAGCTGTATGTGGTTTTTTGACATCACCAATTCTTATCGGAATATTTCCGTCAATTATAGCTTTTTGTCTGAGTATTTATTGTGTTGTGCAAAAGAAAACAATAAATAGATTCAGAACTCTTTTTGTGTCACTTACAGGAATCATTGTTCCAATTATTATGTATTTAAATTGCTACGGTTTTTCGTTACCTTACGATAAAGGGATGAATTTGCCGGTTCTTACTCAGATCATCTATGATAACTATTCCAATATGGGTCTTGATATGTCTTTTCTCATAAAAAATGATGAAGAACCTGATGTAATCTCGGAGCCGGAGATTGCAGATGATGAAGATATTGTTTCTGTCGAAAGTACTCCGGAGAATTCAGGTGATATGTATTATGTTAATAACCTTGGAAAAAAAGAAGAGACTGAGGCTGATACTGAGGATTCACTGGATTATAGATACTATCCCGAAACTGTTTTTGAGAAATTCAAAGATCTGGAAAAAGAATATGATACGAAACCCGAAAGCAAATATGTTGCGGCATCGGACGATGATATGCCATCTTACGGAGGACTTCCTCTGGGCACAATGCTCATAGCACAGTATTTCAGGGAAGATGATCATAACTGTAACCCTGTATTGATACTTCAAAACAAAACCGGTGATCTAAACAGATATGAATGTATTTTTACAGCAAGAGATGAGGAGGGCAATGAAATTTCTGTTTCTGAACGAACCTCCGAAGTTGTTCCTGATGGAGCAAAATTTGTTATGGAAGGAAGATTCAATAAAAGTGAACTAAATGGAAAGCTTCCATCAATGTATGAATTTACTGTTTCCAAATATACTCCCTATGAAAAAGATATGACTGATCAGGTCACGGTTCAGACTATGGTAAGCGGCAATTCGGTTATAGTTGCTGCCGACAACACATCTGATATCAAAGTAAAGGTTGATGCTTATATTTTATTTTTTGATGGAGAAGAACTGGTTGACTGTATCTGGCTAATTCCAAACAATGTCGATGATGTATGTATCAGTCCCGGTAGCCTTGCATCCATAAAGGGTGATGCATATTACAAATTTGACAGGATAGAAACCTACTATACTGCATATGAAGCAATCGAATCAGACGAATAATATGTTCGCCTTTATGGCGATTTTATAACTTTTTATCATACTTTTATAAGCGAATATATGTGTATGAGGTATTATAAATATGAAAATGGTGCATTTGTTTGCTGGAAATGAAAGGGGTTTAATATGCAAAAAGGTTATCATCTTTCATATTTAATTAAAAAAAGTTTAGCCATGGTGCTGATATTGAGTCTTTTTGTTCAGCCGGTAATTGTATTAGCTGAAGGTAATCCGGAGGAAACACCTTCAGCTAATGAGGAACAAACAACTCCTGAAATAGAAAATGAGCAAGAAAATGAACAAGGAATTGAAACAACTGCTGAGACTGTAAATGAAACTGATCTTGAAAGTGAACCGGTGATTGTTGGTATTCTTATGGCTGTTCCTGTGGGCAATATTGTCGAAGAGCCATCAAACGAGCCAGTTTCTGAAGCTTTAATTACCTCTACTATGACAACAGAACAAGAGCCTGCGACAGGCCCTGCCGAGACATCTGAAAACGAATCGGAGCCTGTAGGAGATACAGAACCTGCGAATGTCGAAGGAGAGACTCTGACTCTTGGCATGGCTTTTGCACCAACAAGTGAAACCGCGCCTGTAGCTGACGCTGCGACTACTACAAATGAACAGGCTCCGGTAGTTGAAGAAACCGCTGCATCAAAAGAAGAATCGGTGCAAACACAAGAAGTTTCATCCACTTCTGCTGACGAAATAATATCTGTACCTTATGCAGCACTGGTATCAGCAAGTGAAGCATCTTCAGCAGAAATAACTGTTTCCGAATCGGCATCTGAACTGATATCTGCAGTTGATCCTGCATCTGTATCGGCAAGTGAATGCGCTACTGTAGTGGAAATGCCTGTTTCTTCGGAAGTAGAGTTAACACCACCTTTATATATGGCTGCTATGACTGCGGCTGAAGCTACGACTGATTCCAACGCTATCGTTACTTCTAAAATAGCATTGAATCCGGGTCAGCCTGGCATTCTTGATAGGATTATATCTGCTCCAACAAATGTATATAATCATGAGCTTGCGGTTTTGTCAGCAGAACTATCCAGCCAAGCCTATAGTGAAGATGGATCAGGGGTTGCAGATTACCTCAGGAATATCGGTTTTGATCAGGATAGCATTAAATCCTATAACTATGATGACGCCTATGCTTATACTTTAGCTGTAAAAGATTATTATGGTTTCGGTGCACCGGAGAATACCAAGATTTTAGTCATGGATGCCCGTGGCACATCAACTATTGAAGAACTTATTGATGACGTATCTACTCAGCCGGATGTAGATTACGATGGTATTATGGTTTACACAGCTGCGGACAGGTTTCTTAGAAAGATTAAGGAAAATCTTGATTCCTTCTTAAAAGAAGATCAGCATTATAAAATACTATCCACAGGTCACAGTCTTGGAGGGGCAGCAGCCAATCTTTTTGCTGCTGTAGAAACACAAAAAGGAAAATCTGAAGTATATTGTTATACTTTTGGTGCCATAGATTCTATTTTGTCTCCTGTACCGGGACAGACAATTTTAGATGGATACGAGAATATACACAATATCTATAATGACCTAGATACATTTTCTCCAAGTCAGTATGGCTCGTATCTTTTAGGAGGCGCAGGAAGTAAATACGGCAAATTTGGACACATGGATGACTATTCGGAAGAACATCGTACTCCGGAGCAGATTGATGATTGGGCTGTTTTTCAGATTTATGACCATGTAAATCACATTATGGATTACTATGTAATAGATACCAAGAATAGAGAATATTATTGCTATAAGGATCCACACAAAAAGGAAGAACAAGAAGATATCCAGGAAGAAGATAACACTCATAATAATGATGAAGATAAGCCATCAGATAACAATGAAGTTATCAAAATGCCAAAAGATCTGGCAAACGTGATACTTGGGGCTTACAATGGCAAAGCAATAACCGGAACTGTCACAGAAAAGAATGATGTATTTGCTCAGAATATTCAGATTTTAGCAGCAGCCATGAGGGCGCAGGTAATTTACAGCACAGCATCACAGGATATCGGTTCAGAGGCAGTTTCTCTTAAGAATCTTTTAACCTTTAAAGATTATAAGGGACAGGTTGTTGTAATGATGGAACTATTAAATACATCTGATCAGAATATCAGCGTAGGAATAGATCATGTAATATCTGATGGAAACAGTGTCAATGTAACTCCATGGAAGTCTGCTGTTATTCCACAAGGAAAGAGATATGTACTGGCAATTCCTTTGGACAGTATTACAAGTAACTATCTCAACTCTACAGTATCACTTCGCATATATGGTGCTGATGACAAGGAACTTTCAACAACAAATGGTATCAGAGTAACTCCTGAAAAGTAAACAGATTTTCTATTTCCTTTATAGCAATTAGATAATTGGTGGTTTATAATATTAATATATAATATTACGTAAATAACGCATGTTCTAGGAGGGAAAAATGACAATCGGTAGAGAGGACCTGATTCATTCACTTGCTAAATCTATGGGTGTAGGAGATGCCCAAAACGCCAGAATTTCATCGACCAAATACAATGCAGATACCGGTACCATGTACTGTAATGGTCATGTAATCTCAAAAGCCACTATCGATCAGGCCAGATTGTATTTTTCCAACCAGTACAGAAAGCTTGCCGAAAAAGACGACGAAGGTGCCAAAGATATGGCAGCCTTTTACGAGATAGCATCAGAAGCCATCAACATGATTGTTGAAAGTGGCAATAAAAGTACAGACGGAACATAATCCATGAGTAAATAACAAACGCTATATTCCAGATTCTAACGAGTTTGGATATAGCGTTTTTCTTTTGCTGACAAGTGTAAGTCTTAAATTTGCGAAAACTAAAAAGTATATATCAGTTTCCAACAAAAAGAAGATATAATTATTGTGAAATACTTACAAAAATATGCAGGATATATTGTGAAAATATTGCATAAAGCACAAAAAAGACGTATTATTAAAGGGCAAAAACAAGAAGGTAGGGGAAGTCGAGATGTCAAAATATATTATGGCCCTTGATTCGGGCACTACAAGCAACAGATGTATCCTTTTTGACCAGAAAGGAAATATCTGCTCTTGTGCACAAAAAGAATTCACACAGTTTTTTCCTGAGCCGGGCTGGGTTGAACATGATGCCAGTGAAATATGGCAGACCCAGTTGTCCGTTGCTCGTGAGGCGATGAACAAGATAGATGCAAGCTTTGAAGATATTGCTTCTATTGGTATTACCAATCAGAGAGAAACTGTTATTGTATGGGATAGAAAGACAGGTCAGCCAATCAATCACGCCATCGTATGGCAGTGTCGCAGAACTGCTGACTTTGCTGAAAAGATGAAAGCCGATAATCCCGGTATAGTCGAGAAGTTTCAGTGCAAAACAGGTCTTAAGTTTGATCCTTATTTTTCCGGAACCAAAATCAGATGGATTTTAGATAATGTGGATGGAGCAAGACAGAGAGCCGAAAATGGTGAACTGTGCTTTGGTACTGTTGATTCATGGCTTATTTTCAAGCTGACTAAGGGAAAGGTTCATGTTACGGACTATTCCAATGCATCCAGAACGCTTCTTTTCAATATCAATACTCTTGAATGGGATAAAGAGCTCTGTGAGATTTTGGATATTCCAATGAGCATGCTTCCTGAGGTTAAGCCTTCAAGCTGCGTATACGGCGAAACTGATCCGGAGTTCTTTGGTGGCCCTGTAAAGATTGCAGGGGCAGCAGGCGACCAGCAGGCAGCTCTTTTCGGACAGACATGCTTTAATGAAGGTGATACCAAGAATACTTATGGAACCGGATGTTTCATGCTCATGAATACAGGAGATAAGCCTGTTTATTCCAAGAATGATCTTCTGACAACAATTGCCTGGGGAATAGATGGCAAGGTTACATATGCTATTGAAGGCTCAGTGTATGTGGCAGGAGCAGCAATACAGTGGCTTCGTGATGAACTTAGAGCAATCGATTCAGCTCCGGATTCAGAGTATTTTGCCACAAGAGTTAAGGATACAAACGGCTGTTACGTGGTTCCGGCATTTACAGGACTTGGTGCACCTTATTGGGATCCATACGCAAGAGGTGCTATCGTTGGACTTACAAGAGGTGTCAACAAATACCATATTATCAGAGCGACTGTTGAGTCATTGGCTTTTCAGACAGCAGATGTCCTTCATGCCATGGAGCTTGATACAGGCAAGAAGCTTACAAGCCTTCGTGTAGACGGTGGTGCTTCCAAGAACAATTTCCTTTTGCAGTTCCAGTCGGACATTATCGATACAGACGTTGTAAGACCAAGCTGTGTTGAGACAACAGCTATGGGAGCAGCCTATCTTGCAGGCCTTGCAGTAGGCTACTGGAAGAATAAAGAGGATGTTATCAATAACTGGGCCGTTGACAAAGAATTTAAGAGTTCGATGGATGCTGAAAAGAGAGAAAAAGAACTTTCAGGCTGGAAACAGGCAGTGGCTTCAACAAGAGGCTGGGCTAAAAACTGAATTAGTTAGAGATAAACATTGACTATAGAGGGAGAGTAAATATGTTATATGATGTCATAATCATAGGTGCAGGTGTTTCCGGAAGCGCTGTAGCAAGAGAAGTTTCCAGATACGATGTATCTGCATGTGTCTTAGAGAAATGTGAAGATGTCTGTGAGGGAACTTCCAAAGCTAACTCTGCCATTGTACATGCAGGGTTTGATGCTGACGAAGGTTCACTTATGGCCAAACTTAACGTTGAAGGAAATGAGATGATGGATCAGCTTTCCAAGGATCTTGATATCCCATTTAAAAGAAACGGTTCAATGGTTGTCTGTGTTCATAAAGAGGAACTGGACGGACTTAATGTATTATATGAAAGAGGCATTAAAAACGGAGTAAAGGGTCTTAAGATTCTTTCAAAAGAAGAAGCTCTTTCCATGGAACCAAACCTTTCTGAAAATGTTGAAGGGGCTTTATATGCGCCAACAGGTGGCATAGTTTGTCCTTTTGAACTGAATATTGCCATGGCAGAAAATGCCAATGTCAACGGTGTTGATTTCAGATTCAATACTGAAGTAGAAGATATTAAAAAAGGTGAAGACGGCTTGTGGCATTTAAGAACCAATAACGGGGAGTATGTAAGCCGTTATGTGGTAAATGCCGCAGGTGTTTATGCTGATAAGATTCACAACATGGTAAGTGAAGACAAGATGCATATTATCGAGAGAAGAGGTGATTACTGCCTTCTTGATAAAGAAGTAGGCGGATATGTTTCTCACACTATTTTCCCTCAGCCAACCAAGTACGGAAAAGGTGTCCTTGTTACACCTACTGTTCACGGCAACCTTCTTGTTGGTCCTACTGCGATTGACCTTGAGAACAAAGAAGGAAACAACACCACTGCAAAGGGACTTGATGAAGTAATTTCAAAGGCAAGTGAGAATGTAAAAAATCTTCCAATGAGAAATGTCATTACTTCTTTTGCCGGACTTCGTGCGCATCTTGAGAGACACGAATTTGTCATTGAAGAGGTAAAAGACGCTCCATGCTTTATTGATGTGGCAGGAATTGAATCACCGGGACTAACAGCTTCTCCTGCAATCGGCAGAATGGTCGGAAATATGCTCAGGGAAAAGATGAATCTTAAGGAAAAAGAAAACTGGATTTCCACAAGAAAGGGTATCAGAAGAACAGATGGTCTTTCTGTTGATGAAATGAATGCCCTGATAAAAGAAAATCCTGCTTACGGAACTATCGTATGCAGATGCGAATCAATAACAGAAGGTGAGATACTTGATGCGATTCACAGACCATTAGGTGCCCGTTCTCTTGATGGCGTTAAGCGCAGGACCAGAGCAGGAATGGGAAGATGCCAGGCTGGATTCTGCAGCCCCAGAACTATGGAAATCATAAACAGAGAGCTTGGACTTTCTTATGAGAAAATCACAAAGAGCGGCGGAAAATCAAACATCGTTCTTGAGAGAACAAAAAGGGAGGTATCTTGCTCATGAGAACAGTAGATATAGTAATTGTAGGTGGCGGCCCTGCCGGTCTTGCAGCTGCGGTTGAAGCCAAAAAAGCCGGTAATGACAGCATTTTGATATTGGAAAGAGATCATGAACTTGGAGGAATTCTGAACCAGTGTATTCACAATGGTTTTGGCCTTCATACCTTCAAAGAAGAATTAACAGGACCTGAGTATGCTTACAGATTTATCAAGCAGGTTCTTGATCTTGGAATAGAATATAAGCTTAACACTATGGTAATGGATATTGCAGCTGACAAAACTGTAACAGCCATGAACAGGGAAGACGGAATGTTCCAGATTTCCGCAAAGGCAGTTATCCTTGCTATGGGATGCAGAGAAAGACCTCGTGGAGCTTTGAATATCCCCGGTTACAGACCAGCTGGCATTTTCTCAGCAGGTACAGCGCAGCGCCTTGTTAACATCGAAGGTTACATGCCCGGAAGAGAAGTAGTTATCCTTGGTTCAGGAGACATCGGACTTATCATGGCCCGCAGAATGACTCTCGAAGGCGCAAAGGTTAAAGTTGTTGCAGAGCTTATGCCATATTCCGGTGGACTTAAGAGAAATATCGTTCAGTGTCTTGATGACTATGGCATTCCGCTTAAACTTTCACACACGGTTGTAGATATTGAGGGAAAAGACCATGTGACAGCAGTTACCATTGCTGAAGTTGGACCTGACAGAAAGCCTATTCCGGGAACTGAAGAAAGATATACCTGCGACACACTTCTTTTGTCCTGCGGACTTATTCCTGAAAATGAGCTTTCAAGATCAGCCGGTGTTAATATGAGCACGGTTACATCAGGACCTATTGTAAATGAGTCGCTTGAAACAAATATCCCGGGCGTATTTGCCTGCGGTAACGTACTTCATGTTCACGACCTTGTTGACTATGTTTCTGAAGAAGCAGGAAGAGCTGGTCAGAATGCAGTTAAGTACATAAATAATGGCTGCAAGGCATTTGATGATGCACAGGTTATAGATATTGTCGCAACACAGGGCGCCAGATATACAGTTCCAAGCACAATAAACGTTGAGAGAATGGATGATCTTTTGACAGTGAGATTCAGAGTCGGAGATGTTTACAAAAACTCTTTTGTCAGCGTCTATTTTGACGATGAGCGCATTATGCACAATCAAAAGAGAATTATGGCTCCCGGCGAGATGGAACAGATTATTCTCAGAAAAAGTCAGATTCAGGAACATGCCGGATTACAGAAGATAACTGTAAAGATTGAAAACGAGTAATGTTCATGACTACTATCGGAATAGAGGAGAGATGATTTTATGGAGATAAAAGAACTCACATGTATAGGTTGTCCTATGGGATGCCAACTTACTGTATCCATTGAAAATGGCAAAGTAACAGAAGTTAAAGGTAACACCTGTCAAAAGGGCGACATATATGCCAGAAAAGAAGTGGTAAATCCCACCAGAATCGTAACCAGCACCGTAAAGATTGTCGGTGGAGACAAAGAGAGAGTATCGGTCAAGACAGCAAGTGATATCCCTAAGGACAAGATTTTTGATGTCATGAAAGACATCGATGCTGCGGTAGTAAATGCTCCTGCTCATATCGGAGATGTCCTTATCAAAGACGTAGCCGGCACAGGAGTGGATGTTATTGCTACAAGAGAGATTGCAGCAGTATAAAAGTGAAACAAGTCTTAAAAAGTCATCATCAACTAAAAGCGATGATGGCTTTTTTAATGCATACAAGTAGTTAAATTATGTCTGTGACACACGGATATTTGTCTTTTATTAACAAGATTTGGTAGAATGAGTAATAAATTTTGTTGATATTTTAATGAGTTTAGGGGGTTCCATATATGTTAAGTATGGATTATAATTTTTTAAGACTTTAACCCGTCAAAGTGAAAAAATATAAAAATGGAGAGAACAAAACATGGCTCAGCTTTGGGGAGGAAGATTTACAGGAAGTATCAACGAACTGGCATGGAATTTTAATGCATCAATTACCTTCGATCAG
>JAEEGF011822114.1_pt1 | contig 18351 bp, 19 predicted proteins | sample 9134171 | NCBI WGS metagenome assembly JAEEGF01 (sample SAMN16246542, study PRJNA631951) | gut metagenome | biome: gut microbiome; feature: rumen; material: AP-attached | host: Bos | place: Iran: Karaj | collected 2018-10
TTTGCTTGACTACAGCAGCGGGCTTCGTGGCGGGCATGGCGGCGAAGATGTTCGTCATCGCCGGGCCCGTGCTGGTCTACGGGCTCTCCGCCAGCGTGGTGTATGGGGTAGTGCTGGTGCTCTTCGGGGGAGCGGGGTAAGATGCAGTTTCGGGGAGGCGGCTGTGACGCCGCCTCCCCGAAAAGAAGTCAAGGAGGACCGTCCCCGGTGAGTCCTGTTTTCAACGCCCTGTACCCGCAATATTCCAGGGTGAATTCTACCGCCCATTATCATTCATCCGCAAAGAAAGGTTTCATTTGTTCATAGATCGTGTTGATATCTTCAACACTGATTTTTCCATTTGCTTTTGTGGAATAGTGATGGCCAAAGGCGGTATCACAATATGCGTTTCCATTGATTACAACCGGATTTTTGTATCTCGGTCTGACATGAATATGCAAATGTGGGCTTGGTGCCTGCTCCTTAAAAAAACTGTTCATCAGGCAACTCCAATTACAGTTATTTGCTCCAAAGACGGCTTTTAAGCATGATTCCAGTTTTTTAATCAACCTCAGCAGATCCTTCCCCTCTGCATCCGTGAGTTCCGCCAAAGAGCCGCAATGCCGTTTCATTACCAGAATACAGCGGCCGATATAATCTTGTTCATCAGCAAGGAAAGCAAACCAGAATTCGCTTTCGGACAACAGATACTTTTTATCCTGTTCAGACAATTGGCACCAACTGCATTCGTTCATTCTCTTTTCCCCAAATCCCCTGGCTCGCGCCAGTTGTCCAGAGACAGGCCTTCAATACCGGCAAAATCCCTGGTGTTGTCCGTCACCAGGGTAAAGCCCAAAGACTGGGCATGGGCGGCGATCATCTTGTCCCTATCCTGATTCTGTTTGTCCAGATGCTTCCGCCTCAGCTCTGCCAGAATCTTCCCGTAGTGTGTCGCTGCGTCCATATCAAAATCCAGAATGCTGATCCCGGCCAGAAAGCGGTTCAGCGCCTCGCTGTTTCGAGCCGGATCACTGCTGTTTACCACCCCGTAGACCAATTCCGCATAGGTGACAACAGAGATACACACGTCCCGTCCGACGTGGTCAGCCAGCCGCTTCGCGCAGGCGGAATCCGGGTGCCGGATGGAGAAGATCAGAATATTTCTGTCCAGCATGAACATTACAGTTCGATCCTCTCATTCGGCGCTTCCTCCGGACGTCCCTCTGCCATAAAGTCTGCCGTAAACGATTCCAGGCCGGAATAGAATGTCTCACGGATTGCGTCCTTGGGCGTGATCACCAGGGAACGGCCGACACGGTTTACAATAAGCTCTGTGTCCTCAAAGCGATACTCCTTGGGTATCCTGACAGCCTGACTTCGACCACTCATAAAGGGCCGAGTGGTGTGTATGATGCTTTCCAACGGGCTCACCTCCTAAGACTATAATATATCACGATATATTACATGTCAAGCAGATCGGTGAATGCTTGTTTTGTGTTTTCCTTGACTCAACCAGAGTGGCTGGCGGCGGGAATATCTGCAAAGACCTTCACGAACGCCGGACCGGCGATGGTCAGCGGCAGATGCCGAGTGCGCGCTTATTGAAAACCGGCCGTTTCAATGCTATAATTCGGTAAATTACCGATCAGCGAAAACGGACAGGGAGGCTGCCATGAAAAAGACGGAAAAGCCCGGGGCGCCAGGGCCGAAAAAGAGAACAGGCTTGAAGATGCTCTGCGGGATTATCGCCGCGGTCGTCCTCTTCCTCGGGGTGATCAACGTGATTCCGCCGAAAAAGGTAATGGACCGGAACCCCTTCGTCAAGGAAGCGGGGGCCCTGCCCATGATCGCCGCTCACCGGGGCGGCGGCGTGAGCAACCCGGAAAACACGCTGATGGCTTTCCGCGCCGCCGTCCATGAATACCATATCCAGATCTGCGAATCCGACCTGTGGATGACCCGGGACGGACGGCTGGTTTTCAGTCACGACGGCAGCATCAACCGCATGGCCTGCCCGGAGGGGGCGGAACCGGTGACCATCGCCGAGCACACGCTGGAGGAGCTGCGGACCTACAATATGGGCTACAACTTCCGGGATCCCGGGAGCGGGGAGTACATCTATCGGGATCTTTCGGAGGAGGAGCAGACGGCGCTGGGCCTCAAGATCCTGGAGTTCCACGAGCTGCTGGAGGAGTTCTGCCAATCGGACCCGGATCTCCTTTTCATCGTGGAGATCAAGAACGGGGGAGAGACCGGCTTCGCCGCGGCGGATCTCATCGACAGGACCCTGACTGAGCGCTTTCCCGCTTACAAATCCAATTTTGTCGTCGGCACCTTCCACCCGGAGATCGAGAAGTACCTGAAAAACGAACACCCCACCCTCATGCGCGGCGCTTCCACCTCCGGCGCGGCGAAGTTCATCCTCACCCAGCTCCTGCATGTGAATCTCCTGTCCGGCGCGGATTTCACCTGCCTGCAGATCCCCGTGGGATACAGCCTCAAGGGCTTCCGGCTGGATCTGACCCGGGACACGTATATCCGTCAGGCGCACAGGAGAAACATCGCGGTGCAGTACTGGACGATCAACGATGCAGATGAGATGCGCTTCCTCATCGAACGGGGCGTTGACGCCATCATGACCGACGATCCCCTGCTCCTGAAGCAGGTGCTGGCGGAATACGGCGGCTGAAATCGCAGCGCGCCGGGGAACGGAGATCGATCGGAACGATCCGGAAAACCCTCAAAGAAGAATCCATGCGGCATGTCCCCGTTGACGAAAAGGAGGAGACCGGCCATCAAAACCACGAAAACCGGGAAAACAGCGCGGGGCGGCAGGAACAAAAAGCGGCAGCAGAGATGGGTGATCGCTGCCGCCGTGTTCATGATCCTTGCGATCCTGGCGCTTCCCGAAGTCATCAGCGCGATCCGGGGCCGGACGCCCGTCCTGGGAACCGGTCCGTCCGCTGCGGGAGACTTCACCATCCCGGAGTATACCGGGTCGATCTACGCGGAGATCAACGGGAACGTTCCCTTTTTCCTGGAGTCGGACCTCACCACGGAGACCTATGAAGAGTACAGCCCCCTGGACAGCCTGGGCCGGTGCGGTCCCGCAATGGCCTGCCTTGGCCGGGAGACCATGCCGGATGAGGAGCGGGGCCCCATCGATATGATCCGGCCCTCGGGATGGCACACGGTCCGGTATGACGATCTGATCGAGGAAAAGTATCTGTATAACCGCTGTCACCTGATCGCCTATATGCTGACGGGGGAGAACGGCAACGAACGGAATCTGATCACCGGGACCCGGTATATGAACACCGCCGGCATGCTTCCCTTCGAGCTGGAGACCGCAAACTACATCCTCAATACCAGAAACCATGTGCTTTACCGGGTGACCCCCTGCTTCCGGGGAAAGGATCTGGTGGCGTACGGCGTGCTGATGGAAGCGTTTTCCGTGGAGGATAACGGACAGGGGATGTCCTTCAACGTGTTCGTCTTCAACGTCCAGCCCGGGATCGAGATCGATTACCGCACCGGGAACAGCAGACGGGGGTGACATATCACGGGGAAAACCGGAAGAGAAACGGAGGAACGAATATGTACGGAGCAATTCTGGGGGACATGATCGGAGCGCCTTATGAGTTTGACAGAGGAAACAAAACCAAAGACTTCCCTCTGTTCTGCGCAGCTTCCCAGTTCACCGACGATACCGTCATGACCATCGCAGTGGCCGAGGCCTTGCTGGACAAATACCGGCTGGGAGACGACGCACTCCGGCAGGCTTTGGTGGATTCCATGAGAAAATGGGGCAGGAAGTATCCTGGCGCAGGATACGGCGCAAAGTTCATCCGCTGGCTCGGCAAAAAAGATCCCAAACCTTACGGCAGCTACGGCAACGGTTCCGCCATGCGGGTGTCCGCAGCGGGCTGGCTCTATGAGGACCTCAGGGAGACCCGCAGGATCGCTCAGCTCACCGCCGAGGTCACGCACAATCATCCGGAAGGGATCAAAGGGGCGGAAGCGACGGCCGCTGCGATCTTCCTGGCCAGGACCGGGAGCAGCAAGAATGAGATCCGGGACTGCATCGTTCGGGAGTTCGGCTATGATCTTTCCCGCAGCTGTGATGAGATCCGGCCCGGGTATCACCACGTTGAAAGCTGCCAGGAGACCGTGCCGGAAGCCATGACCGCCTTTCTGGAAGGGTCGGACTTTGAGGACGTGATCCGGACGGCCGTTTCCCTGGGCGGCGACTGCGATACGCTCACCTGCATTGCCGGAAGCATCGCGGAAGCGTTCTACGGTGTACCAGCGCCTATGGAGTTGGAATGCAGGGACAGGCTCCCGGCGGCCATGATCAGCGTGCTTGACCGTTTTGACATTGCCAGAGGCAGATAACCATATTCGCCTGATCCTAAAGGGCAAGGGATACATTCAGGGAGGCGGCATTTCTGCCGCCTCCCTGTAAAAATGATGGAAAGCCCGCGGGTCCCGGCCCTTTTTCCCGGGCAAGGCCCTTATCCCAGGGCCAGCTCGAATCTTCGGCGAAAAGCCTCGGAGGCCAGATCTCCCACGTGGGCCATGGTGCTGCGCAGCCCCTCCAGGGCGGTGGGTCCCACGTCGTCGTAGAAATAGACGTTATGGGGCAAGTGTTCCGTAAACGTCATGTTTTCCAGCGTGTAGACCGGCGCATCGTCAAAGGCCCTGGCCATGCTCACCGCAAGGAGCAGATCCTCTTCCGCTTTTTCCGGCTGCCCGGCCTTGTCCCGGATGACCGCCAGCAGCAGGTAGAGCAGACTGATGAGCTTGTCCACAAAAGAACGCCGATCCGGGTCTTCTTTCGCCCTGTTCAGATGGCCGATGGCCTGCTCCGCCGCCCGGATGCCCCGGGCCGGATCCCCGGTCACCAGGTAATAGAAGATGTATCCGAACATGATGGTGGCGCTTTCGCTGAGATTGTTCAGGAACGCTCTTTCGATGAACGGGATGCCTTCCTCGGGCTTCCGTTCATCCCAGATCTGTACCAGACCGATATTCGCATCGTTGATCCCGCCCAGGTTGTTCTTTTTGTATTCCTCCACGGCCTTGCAGAAGTCCTTCAGGGAGGCATAGCACCCGGCGATCTCGTTCCGCAGGCTCACTTCGCTGATCTCCGGATCCCGGTTCTGGGAGATCAGCTCCACGGCGTGCCGGTACAGCTCCAGCGCCCGCCGCAGACCGGGCTCGTCCTGGTGCAGGACGCCGAAGCGTTTCCAGATGGACGCGGCGCCCAGCACGGTCCGGAAATGGTTGGGGAATTTTCTCAGCGCCTTTTCGTATTCCGCCTGCAGCTCCTCAAAGGAGACCCGGTTCACCAGGGCTTCGATCCGGTCTGCCTCCTCGTCGGCGTTGGATCCGCGCATGGAAAAGCCGATCAGAGCATCCACCGAGACACGAAATAGTTCGGCCAGTTCCATGAGATATCCGAGGTCCGGTTCAGAACCGCCTCTCTCCCACTTGGAAACCGTTCCCAGGGTGATCCCGAGTCTCTCGGCAAGCTGTTCCTGAGTAAGTCCCATACTTTTTCGATATTCACGGATATTTTCAGCCAGTTGATTCTCCATGCTGTCCCTCCGGACCTTGCCGCCTTCACCGGCATATTCTTTACAGCGATCGCATTCGTCATGACTGCGTCCTCCTTCCCGGCTTTTTGCGGCCGGATCATCTGAACTGCCATCATCATAATCGATCTCCGGGCTCCATTGAACACCCAATTCGTATAATTTGTCAAATTATTTTTCTACGAAACGTAGAATTACGCCGTGCAATCTTCGGGAGGCTCCTTTCACAAGGAGCCTCCCGGCGTTCTGGGACTGCCAGGGGATCACCACCGCTTGCCGCCGGGCTGGCCGCCTTGCTCGCCGCCGAAGCCCCCGGGCTGGCCGCCCATCATTCCGCCGCCCATCATCTGGTTTGTTACCTGATCGGTCTCCTGCCCGTTGACGATGAGGGTGCCGCCGGTATAGGTGCAGCTGCCGTCGTAATCGAAGGGGGACTGGCCGGTGACGTCGATGGTGCCGCCGGTGATGATCAGATCGCCGTTGGAGTCGATGCCGTCCGTGTCGCCCGCGCCCATGACGATGGTGAGCTCCCCGCCGCTGATCTCGATCTTCACGCTCAGGGCCTTGGATTTCCGCCCGGCGTTGATGCCGTCGTCCGAGGCGCTGATGCCGATCACGCCGCCGTTTATGATGACCTGGGTGGCCTCCATGCCCTCCGAGGCGCTGACGGTGAGGGTCCCGCCGTTCACGGTCAGGGAGGTGGCTGCGTGGACGCCGTCGTCCCCGGCCCGGATGGTGAAGCTGCCGCCCTCGATCACGATGCTGCCGGCGGTATCGTCGTCGTTGTCCTCCGCGTGGAGCCCGTCGCTCCCGGCCTCCAGGACGTATACGCCGTCATAGGCGCAGATGCTGTCGTGGGCCTTCAGGGCGGTGTCGGAGGCGGAGACGTTCCAGGCGCCCCCGGTGAGCTTCAGATCGTCGTTGGTGCGGACGCCGTCTGCGGCGGAGCGCACGGTCACGGAGCCCAGGCCGTTCAGCACCAGATCGTCCCGGGAGTAGATCACGGCGTCCTCGTCGCCGCTGAAACTGCCGCTGACAGCGAGGGTATTCTCGCTGCCCTCGGCGGAGGTGAGGAAGACCTTGTCCGCGTTCTCCACCAGGATGCAGGGCTTATCCGCGTTCACGATGCTCAGGCCGTCCAGCACCAGCTGGACCTTGTCCTCGTCCCCGGCGTCCACCACCACCTGGGCCTCCCTGGCGCTGCCGCTCAGGACGTAGACTCCGGCTTCGGTGAGGGTCACCGTATCCCCGTCGGCCACGGTGACGGCGGCGGCCTCGCTCAGATCCGGGGTCTGGCTGAGATCCCGATCCGTGAACAGGTCCTCCGTTTCGGCGGAGACCGCCGAGGGAGTCGCCGCCGGGGCGGTGACCCCAGCCGGGGTGACGGCGGATCCGGTCTGGGCCGTGGCCGCCGGGGCCGCGGCGGAGGAGGTATGGCTGGAGACCACGGTCCCGCAGCCGGTGAACAGGACGGCCGCCGTCAGGATCAGAGCGGCCAGGCTTCCCGCAAGGATTTTCTTCTTCATTGGATCGTCCTCTCTTTCCAAAAGAATTATAACTGATTTGTCTGCTCCGGGTAAGGCAGGATGGAAATTTCCAGATTGCCGTTTCGGATGCGCAGCTCGTCGATAAAGGCCTTTTCCTCCGCCGGGTCCTTCATCCGGATCCGGTAGGACAGGCGGAACATGCTCCCCATGCCGGTGGTCTTCACGCCGCTGGGCTCCGCCTTGCTCAGATAGCGCCCGAAGGCTTCATCGAAGGCGCCGGAGTACTCCAGGGTCTCCGGGACGGTGATGCGCAGGAGCTTGTCCTGAGCCCTGCCCCGGTGCTCGAAGAGGGAGACCCGGCTGAGGACCAGGAACAGGAGGGCCATGCCCAGCAGGAGGATGACGCCGTAGGCGAGGTAACCCATGCCGAAGGCGATGCCGGAGCCCATGGCTGCCAGGATGGCGGCGATCTCGTCCGCGCTGCCCTGGGCGGAGCGGAAGCGGATCAGGCCGAAGGCCCCGCCGATGGCGACTCCCGCGCCGATGTTGCCGTTCACGAAGGTGATCACGGCGGCGACTACGAAGGGGATCAGAGCGCACACGGTGAAAAAGCGCTTCGAGGACCCCACCCGGAAGCTCATGATCCAGGAGTAGAGCAGACCGGAACCGAGGGCGGCGGCGGCCATCAGGAAGAACTGGGCCGGGGTCACCGCGGCGGAATAGATGGAATCGAACATCTTGCATTCTCCTTTCTCATGCGGCGCCGAGCCAATGCGGCGCCGGGAACACGATCGTGGTTTCGTTCTTTTTTGCCAGCTCCCGCTTCCAGGCTTCCCCGTATTTGGAGAAGCTGCTTTTGAAGATCCCCTCCCGGCTGAGGATCCCGGAGAGCCAGAGGGGCATGGCCCCCTGGACCTTGATCTCCAGGATGCTCCGGCCTTCCTCCAGAAGGGGGATCCCCTCCAGAGAGGAGGTGAGATCCAGGTCCTCCGTCCGGTATCTGGGCCGCCGGTCGATGGTCAGCCGCAGGTCCCCGCCGGGCTGGAAGTAGGCCGTGCGGTCGTATATGATGAGACAGGCGGGCCGCAGACCGGGATAATGGTCCCGGAAGTAGGCGAGCTCCCGGCCGATCTGTCCGTCCCCCGTGACCTCCTCTCCCGCGAAGAAGCGCTCCGCCCGGGGAACGGTGGTCTGGACCCGGCGCTTGTAGACGACGCCGTCGTATTTCCGCTTCAGCTCCAGATACACGGGAGAATCCTTCGTTGCCAGACCGTAGGAGCGCAGGCGGAGCTTTTCCTTGAATATGGGCTTTTCCAGGCTGGCCCGGATGAGCCGGGCGTCCGGGGTATCATAATAGAGGGACGCGATGGAGGTGAGGCCGAAGGCGTCGGCCTCCATATATCCCTCCAGCCGCTCCGGGAGCCGGTCCGTTTGGCTCCCGTCCAGCAGGTATTTCAGTTCGAAGCGCTGCATCACGCTGATCGCCATGTCCTTCGCCTCCTGTTCGTTTGCTGGCCCGAGTGTACTGCAGAAAGATTGAGGAAGGATTGAAGATGGGTGAAAAAATCTTCAACACTATTTCAATGATCGGCGGTATAATGAAAGCAGAAAACCGTTCCCGGCAGGGAACGGCCGAAAGCGGGGGAAGGGAATGAAGATCCTGATCGTGGAGGACGAGGAAGGCCTGCGGGAGGCGCTGGTCCGCACCCTCACGGGGGAAGGATATCTGGCCGACGGCGCCGCGGACGGGGAGGAGGGCTATCAGCTCATCTGCTCCGGCCTGTATGATCTCGTCCTGCTGGACATCATGCTGCCTGTGTACGACGGGCTGGAGGTCCTGCGCCGGATCCGGAAGCAGGGCTTTGAGGTGCCCGTGATCATGCTCACCGCCCGCAGCACTCTGGAGGACAAGGTGGGGGGCATGGACCTGGGGGCGGACGACTATCTCACCAAGCCCTTCGCCATGCCGGAGCTGCTGGCGCGCATCCGCATGGTCACCCGCCGGGGAGCGGGCACCGCCGCCGACCCCCGCCTGAAGGCCGGGGACCTGTATCTGGATACCCAGACCTATACCCTGTCCTCGGCGTCCGGCAGCCGCAGCGTCCGCCTGGGGGCCAAGGAATACCAGCTCATGGAATACCTGATGCGCAACGCGGACCGGGTCCTTTCCCGGGAGCAGATCACCCAGCGGGTCTGGGGCTACGACGCGGACGCGGAATACAATAATGTGGATGTGTACGTTTCCTTCCTGCGGAAGAAGATGAAATTCGTGCAGACCCGGGCCCGGATCACCGCGGTACGGGGCGTGGGCTATGAACTGGAGGCGGAGGAATGATCGGCAGTCTGCGGCGGAAGGTCTTCTGGAGCATCCTCCTCAGCGCGGCGGGGGTGCTGCTGGCGATCCTCCTGGCGATCAACGTTCTGAAGCTGGCGCAGACGGCGTCCAGGACGGAATCGATCCTGGATTCCGGCCGGATGCTGCTGGAGCCGGAAGGCGGACCGGAGCACGGGCGGGGAAATGAGCGGGACGGCAGGGACAAGTCCGAGCTGATCCGTTCCGTTTCCCAGGATGAGCTGGGGGCGGCGCTGCTTTCGGAGGAGGGAGCGGTGACCGTCCGGATCGGCTGCACGGAGCAGATGGACGGGGAGACCCTGGCCGCCGTCGCCGAAGCCGCCCTGGCGGATCCCGATGGAAAGGGCCGCGCCTTGGGATGGAGCTATCGGACCGTTTCCCGGGAGGAGGGAACGGGGGTCATCCTGCTGAACGCCGCCTCACTGCGAAGGGAGATCCGGGAGTCGGTCCTGCTCTCCCTGGCGGCCTTCGCCGCCGCCTGCTGCCTGTTCGCGCTGCTGGCCCGGCTCCTGGCCCGGGCCATCGTCCGGCCGGTGGAGGAGAACATGCAGATGCAGAAGCGCTTCGTGGCGGACGCCAGCCATGAGCTGAAGACGCCGCTGACGGTGATCGACGCGAACGCCTCGGTCCTGGAGCAGTCCGTAGGCCGGAACAAATGGCTGGACTATATCAAGGAGCAGACGGGGCGGATGTCGGAGCTGGTGAACGAGCTGCTGCAGCTCTCCAACCTGGAGGAGGCCCGGGAAAGCGGCGGACCGCAGCCCAGGGAGCGGTTCGACGCGGCGGAGGCGGTGATGTCCGCAGCGCTGCCCTTTGAGAGCGTGGCCTTCGAGCGGGGCGTCGGGCTGGAGACGGAGACGCCGGATGCCCTGGATATGCTGGGGAACCGGAAGGAGCTGGAGCAGCTGGCGGCGATCCTCATCGACAACGCGGTGAAGCATGCCGCGGAGGGGGGGACGGTCCGGGTCTCCCTGAGGAAGGCCCCGGCCCGGGGCGGCCGGAAGGGGGCTCCGGAGCTGGAGCTGCGGGTGGCCAATCCCGGAGAGGAGATCCCGCCGGAGGCGCTGCCCCACCTGTTCGACCGCTTTTACCGGGTGGACGAGTCCCGGGTCCACAAGGCCGGGAGTTACGGCCTGGGCCTGGCCATCGCCAAGGGTCTGGCGGAAAAGAACGGAGGCAGCATCGCCGCCTCCTCCCAAAACGGGCTCACGGAGTTCATCCTGCTGCTGCCCCTGAACTGAAGAAAAACCGGGGGCGTTTTGCAACGCCCCCGCAATGCAAATCATCCCCGAAGGGGATACCTCAATGCCGCCCATAGGGCGGTATATCATGCGGAGTTAGCCGCATTTCACTCCGCAAAGCGGAATTTCATGCCCGCGGAGCGGGCAATTCATTCGGGATGCTGCATTTTACAGCATCCCGATCTGTTATGTCCCTTACCGCATATACAGGGGATGGGTGCCCCGGACGTCGCACCAGCGGCGGAGGATGCCGATGATGGATTCCACGCTTTCCTCCGTGCCCAGAAGACCGCTGTCCAGCCCCAGATGATAGTATTTCTGGGCGCCGTATTCCCGCCCGGTATAGCGCTTGTAGTACTGGCCCCTGGCCCGGTCGGTATTCTCCATCTCCCGCACGGCTTCCTCCTGACTCAGACCGAACATGGCCATGGTCCGCTTGACGCGGATGTCCGGCCGGGCATGGACGAAGATCCGGAAGCAGTTGGGATCGTCATACAGCACATAGTCCGCGCAGCGGCCCAGGATGACGCAGCTCTCCCCGCCGGCGGCGATCTGCCGGATCGCGCTGGCCTGGGCCACATAGAGCAGATCCTCCGGCGAGAGTGCGTCGTTGGACATTTCGTAGACCGCGCTGCGCAGATCGGAGAACGCCGCCCTCTCCCGGTGACGGGACATTTCCCGCACCTTTTCCAGGGGGAGACCGCTCTGTTCGGCGGCCAGCTCGTCGATCTGCCCGTCGTAGAAGGTGATCCCCAGGCGCTCCGCCAGACGGCGGCCGATCTCCATGCCCCCGGAGCCGAACTCCCGCCCGATGGTGATGATGATCTTCGGATTGCCCGAGGTATCCGTCAGATAGCCCTGGGAAGCGGCTTCCAGCGCCCGCTCCACTTTGGTCTCCCGCTCCACAAACCGCAGCAGGGGCTTCTGGAAGGGCTTCTGGAACAGCTTGAACACGAATCCCACCAGCAGGGCGCAGATGACCGTGCCCTCCCGAACCCCCACCAGGCCGCGGAAATACAGGAGAGAGGCGGCTGCGGAAAGAGCCACCACGGCGCAGTCGAAGATCGTCTTCACGGTGCCCATGGCCAGGCCGCTCTTCCGGGATATCGCCAGGCAGAGCCCCTCTCCCGGCATGGCCAGGATATTGGGGGAGAGATAGAGCATGACCCCCGCCGCCACCAGGGGGACGCTGATCAGCAGATAGATGAGCTGCAGAGGATAGGAGCCCGGGGCGGGGAGAAAGGACAGCATGCCGGAGGCCAGGTTCACCAGCTGCCCGAAGAGGAGGGAGGCCGCCACCTGCAGCAGCATGGCGGGTCTGAAATCCCGCCGCAGCACCAGGAACTCCGCCAGCAGATACAGGCAGAATACGGCGGTGGTGCAGTTGCCCAGGTTCACGAAGGAGGGCGCTCCGGCTGAACTGCCGATCTGGTACAGCACGTTCCCCAGGGAGCTCACCGGGCTGACCCCCAGGGCGGACCGGGAGGAGAACACCACCCCGATGGCCATGAGGTACAGGCCCAGAACGTAGATCAGCAGGCGCTTGGCCCAAAGCAGCTTGGGATCGGTATCGGTCTTCATGCGTCTCTCTCTTTCCTGCGCAGAGCTCGCCCCCCTGCGCCGTATCTGTCATTTCGGTAAAAACCATTATAACAGGTCGAAGCATGAAATAAAAGAATCAGTGATAAGATTACGACAAGGAGGCCTCGTCCCGCACGTCCATCCCCACGGCGTAGGCGTCTCCGCAAAGCTTGAGGGCGTCCAGGGCCCGGTCCAGCCGTTCCCCGGCCCGGGCGGCGATGACCACCGTCGCCCCGCTGAGCAGGAGGGCTTTGGCCATCTCAAAGCCCAGGCCGCTGGAGCCCCCGGTGAGGAAAACGGTATATCCCCTGAGATCAGGCTTCATGTTTCCGCCTCCTTTAAAAATGGGGGACGGTCCGCTGTGCTGCGGATCGTCCCCCGTGTGATCACTCCGTATATTTTATTTCGCCGGTTTTCTGATCCCGCCGGTAGTGCTTCACGAAGTTGTACATGATGTCCCCGTAGCCGGGCCACAGGGAATGCTGCAGGTACTCCGTCACGTTCAGGCCGATCATGGGCACGCCCTCGGCGTTGTTCAGGAGCCATTCCCCGTTGCGCCATTCGCCGTTGACGGTGGTGATCTGCAGGGAGTCGAAGGGCCGCCCGATGACGGGATAGGTCACGTAGTCGAAGTCCTCCGCCGGGGCGATGCCGTTGAAGCCGCAGTAGGTCTGGAGGAAGAAGCGGCCGCCGTCGTTCAGGTGGTTGTTCTCCGCGTCCCAGGCGGCGAAGTCATAGGTGGAGGTGATGAGCATGGCGGGGAGATCCAGCTTCTCGTACAGGGCCTTCGTCTCCTCCGTCAGCTGCTGCAGGGGCATGGCCATGGGGGCCGCGGCGGCGAAGACCTCCGGATGCTCGCCGATGCAGTTGTAGGTGGCCATGCCGCCCATGGAGTAGCCCGTGACCCAGACCCGCTCCGGGTCCAGGGCGGGGTAGGTATCCAGCATGTATTTCACCAGCCTGGGCAGCACCTTCCCGGCGATGACGGTGATGCCGCTGTGCATGGGGGCCACGATGGCGAAGCCCTGCTGACCGGCGGTGAGGAGGATGCCGGTCTCGTCCAGGAACATCAGATGGTCGTCTCCGCCGCCGTGATTGGCCAGAAGCAGGGGCACGCTGCGGGCGGGGGCGGTATGGTTCAGCACTTCCTGGGGCAGCACCTCATACCAGCAGTCCAGATAATCCCCGGGCTCGGCGAAGGGCAGGGAGTTGGCCTCGCTCTTCACGTCGCTGAACCGCTCCTTGTCGTGCTTCAGGGTGACCTGCAGATCCCCCACCACGGTGCGGCCGTTGAAGATGGGGTTCCGGGGGGAGAGGGCGAAGCGGGTGATGGGCGGCGCGGGGACGTAGCCCTGGTAGCTGCCGGAGACCCGGGGCTCCAGGTACTTGGTCATCACGTTGGCGGAGCGCTGGATGAACATGAACATGCTGCGGAAGGCCTTTTCCATCCAGCCCCCCACGTCCCCCTTCTCGTCCCGGGCGGTGCGCACCTGCCGCAGGGGCACGGCCTGGTTGTAGAACCGGGAGATCCCCTCGCTGAGGGAATAGGCGTTGGTCTTGTTGGCCCGGCGGAATTTCTGCACCGCCACGCCGCAGGGGTTCACCAGGAAGGCGGGGACGTACTGGCTCACCCTGGCGTCGTCCCGCATTTTTCCGCCGTAGGTGAAGAACCCGGCGACCCGGCCGATGAGCTCGTCCCGGGACCCGGCCACGTAGTTCAGCATGAAATCGGCGCCCTTGCCCACGCCGAACATATAGGTCTTGCCGTAGCCGCCGCAGTATTCCGCCTCCGCGGGGACGCAGCGCTTCCCGTCGATCTCCACGAAAGCCTTCTGGCTGAACAGGGCGTTGATCAGGGGATAGCAGTGCTGCAGATCCTCCTCCCCGTAGCCCTCGGCCTTCTCCGGCATGATCATCAGGATGGTGCCGATGGCCTCGTTGATGATGCGGATGAGCCCCAGGCTCTCCAGATACGCTTTGGCGGCCTCTTTGGTCTCAAAGCGTCCGTCGGGGAAGAGGATGAAGGAAGTGTTGTTCCGGGCGCCCGTCTCGCCGCCGTAGAGGTTGGGGGAACGGTAGGCGTATACCAGCCCCTTGGGGAAGTCCTCCAGCTTGGGATTCAGGATCTGGGGGAAGCGGGCGTTGTTGGGGATGGCGCTGGTGGCGGCCACGGCGTGCTCCCGCACCTCCTCCAGGGTCTCGAAGGTGGCCGGATTATCCTGTCTGTTCCAGTAGTTCAGCATGACAGCTCCTCCTTGATGCTCTTATTTTGGTTTTCCGATTGAGTACAGAGTACAGGCAAACGGAGGAATTGTCAATCGCCGCGCGCCCTGCCTTCCCTTGGGGGAAGGTGGCGCGAAGCGCCGGATGCAATTCTGCTCATGTAATCGTTCGTTCGCCTCCGGCGGCCCGGTTTCTCTTACGCGAGAGAAACCGGGAAAAGAGCGCGGCGGGGCTCCGCCCCTGCGCCCCGGTGCGGCGGGCGCTGAAGCGAAGGGGACATGGACGCGGCGGAGAACAAGCGGGTGCGGGACGTCAACTTGCCGACTTTGAATCTGCTTGGCAATAGTCGTTTGCTTTTCAGGGTGGTTATCTGTAGATCGGCAATGTTTTCACCCCTCCCCCGTTTCCCAAACCGAAGCCTCTGCTTCGGTTTGGAGAGGAGGAATGACCGAACACTCGCGAGTGATCGCGGCCCTTACGCTAACCGCGGTCACGAAGCCTGTGAGGTCCATTCCGACGAGGCCTCCGGCGGCCCGATTTCTCTCACGCGAGAGAAATCGGGGAAAGAGCGCGGCGGGGCACCGCCCCTGCACCCCGGTGCGGCGGGCGCTGAAGCGAAGGGGGCATTGACGCGGCGGAGAACAAGCGGGTGCGGGACGGGAGTCTGCCGTCTCTGACGGTGCTACAGGCAAAGCTGGATTGCTTTTCAGGGTGCTGATCTGTACCCTGGCACAGCTCACCGTCGTTCTGCCGACGAGGCGGCTTTGCATCGCCTGTTCCTTTATCCGTCCTCCCGGTCCCCGGGGGCGTTCGGATCGTATTCCAGGATGTCCCCCGGCTGGCAGTTCAGGGCGCCGCAGATGGCCTCCAGGGTGGAGAAGCGGATGGCGCTGATCCTGCCGGTTTTCATCTTCGACAGGTTGACGTTGGATACGCCCACCCGGTCGGACAGCTCCTTCAGGCTGATCTTCCGGTCTGCCATGACCCGGTCCAGCCGCAGAATGATCTTTCCCATGGCGCCTCCTCAAAGGGTCTCGTCCGCTTCCCGCTGCAGCTCTTCCCCGTACCGGAAGATGAAGGACAGGAAGAACAGGACCAGGGCGGCGCCCAGGAACCAGAGATCCACGTCAAAGTTGTAGGCCACGGCGGCGATGCGGTCCATGTCCAGCAGCCGCTCCAGGTGGTAAGCCCGGGTCTCGAAGACCTCCGCCAGAACGCCGCCCATCTCCGCCACGCTGCCGCCGATGAGCACGGTCCAGGCCAGCTTGCGGATCTTGGCGGAAATGCCCCGGGCGAAGGGCTGCCCCGCCTTCATGGGGACCAGGATCTCCCGCAGGACCCGGATGCAGTACCAGGCCGCAGCGGATATGAGGATCATGCAGATGAGGACGCAGACGATGCTGACCTTGAGGTTTCCTTCGTCCAGGTAAGCGGAGGCGTCCCCCGCCAGCTTCAGGGTGACGACCCCCAGCTCCAGCGAGGAGGCGTCGGCCACGATCTTCCGGCCCAGGATCAGGGTCAGAGGGATGAAAATGGCGGCGACGATCACACCCGCAAGGGCAAAGCCCTGGAGGATCTTCAGGATCCGGTCGATGATGGCGGCGCCTTTGGACAGTTTCGTGTTTTCCATGGTGAGGATCTCCTTGATTTCGATAATTAATTAACGTTAATCGTTAATTTCTGAGGCGAGTATAACCCGGGAATTTGCGTTTGTCAAGTATAAATTTACGATTATCGATAATTTTCTTTCAAAGCCGCAGAGCGAGCCGGACGGGAGATTAAATCATCGCGAATATATGAAATCTGCCTTGAATCGATCATAAGAAAATGCTACACTGTAACCGTAGGCACCGTGGTCCCGAAAGGGGAGCCCTCCGGCGCAAAATACGAAGAAGGTCTTAAGGAGGTAGGAAAATGAAGCGAAATATCAGTTTGATCCTGGCGCTTCTGCTGTTGCTTGCCATCTTTGCCGGCTGCAGCGGAAAGCCTGCGGAGGGCGGAGAAACGCCTGCCCCCGCCACCGCCGCCCCCGCGGCGACGGAGAAGCCCGCGGCGACGCAGAAGCCCGCCGCCACCGAAGCCCCCGCGGCCACGGAAGAACCCGAGCCCGCGGACGAAGGCCCCTATAAGTTTGCCAAGGGCAAGTACGAGGTGGACGAACGGGGCGTTCCCCTGGAGAAGTACACCTATGAGGTGCCCCTGACCACTTCCGACGAGGTCTTTACCTACTGGACCGGCATGCTGCTGCCGGACGCCATCGACGCGGACGGATATGAGGGCATGCCCTATCCCACCTATCTGCGGGAGACCACCGGCGTGCATATCGAGTACGACCTGGTAGCCAACTCCTCCCGGTCCCAGAACTGCGCCGTGCTGGTGGCATCGGACGCTCTGCCGGATCTGCTGAGCAACATCAACTATTATTTCCCCGGCACCATGCGCTCCGCCATCGACGACGGGTACGTTGCGAACCTGTTCGAGTACAAGGACTATTTCCCCAACTATTATTACTGCATCTACGACCATGAGGACGATCTCTCGGTCCGTGCCCAGCTCATGGCGGACGACACCACCATCTTCTACTTCAAGTGCCTGAACGATATCCTCAAGACCGCCTGGGCCTGCGCCGTCCGGGGCGACTGGCTGGATGATCTGGGCCTGAAGGTGGACGACATCGTCACCTTTGACGACGTGCACAATATGCTTCTGGCCTTCCAGTCCCAGGAGGGAGCCCAGTACCCCTTCATGCTCATGAGCACCCTGGACCCCCACAGCTACTGGGGCGCCTATGAGACCATCATCAACTACAACTCCACCGTGGCGCCTCCCTACGTGAAGGACGGCAAGGTGCAGTTCGCCTGCAGCGGCCAGCCCGACCTGGAGTACATGCAGACCATCAACTCCTGGTTCAACGAGGGGCTCATTTCCCCCAACTGGACCAGCTGCACCGGCAACCAGGATTTCCTCCCCGATCTGGTGAACGGCGTGGTGGGCATGACCAGCATGGTGGCCAGCGAGCAGTTCGGCTACGTGGACCACAGCATCGACCCGGACGCCTACTGGATCGCCATCCACAAGCCCGTGCGGTACGAGGGCCAGGTCTTCCACCTGGGCAGCACCGCCAGCTGGGTGCAGTACGGCTCCTGGGCCATCAGCGCCAAGTGCGAGAACATCCCCCTGCTGTGCACCTACGCGGACTATTTCTACAGCGACGAGGGCGCCATCGTCTGCAACTGGGGCGTGGAGGACTACACCTTCTACTGGGATGAGAACGGCAACCGCATGCTCACCGATTTCATCGTGAACCATCCCTCCGGCTCCGGCTGGGCCCTGCTGCAGTTCACCCTGAACAACATCAACGAGGCGGGCATCCTGATCTCCGCCCGGAACATGGCGAAGCCCGGCGGCGAGAAGGACCAGGCCTTCACGGATATCTGGGATGATCCCAAGTTCTACAAGTATGACGGCAGCATGGCCTGGCCCTCGGCCATCCAGTTCGATTCGGAGGATACGGAGCGGCTGTCCGCCATCGGCGCGGATATCCAGACCTTCATCGCAGAGAACTACCTGCAGTTCGTGGATAACTCCCGGCCCCTGAGCTCCTGGGACGACTATGTGGCCCAGCTCACCGCCATGGAGGGCTGGTACGAAGCCCTGGATATCTACCAGAGAGCCTACGACGAATTCCAGAAGCGTTTCGCCTGAGCGTAAACAGGTTTTCCCGGGGGGCGGGTCTTCGGACCCGCCCCCCGCCAGCGTGTCGACAAAGTCTTGTCGCCCCGCTGAAGCAAGTTTTTCGAACAGGGAATAAGGAATCGATTGTTCGAAAAACTTATGATTGAACGCGAAAGACACCCCTGATGGGTTTCTTTCACACTTTCTTCCTTTCC
>JAEEGF012349739.1_pt1 | contig 18348 bp, 8 predicted proteins | sample 9134171 | NCBI WGS metagenome assembly JAEEGF01 (sample SAMN16246542, study PRJNA631951) | gut metagenome | biome: gut microbiome; feature: rumen; material: AP-attached | host: Bos | place: Iran: Karaj | collected 2018-10
GAACGAGCCCGACAGCATCGTCTCGCCAGTCGCCAACCCCTGGATTACCAACGAGCAACTCGCGATGTTTTATGCCATGGGCGACTCGGCAATGAAGTGGACCCGCACCGTGAGCGTCCCCTGGTGTTCCTACAGCACCGTCATCCAGCTGCGTGATTGGCTCCCCGACGAGGTGGGCGGCGTGGCATGGATAGCCTTTGATAACCCCGGACAGAGCCCCAGGTTCCCCATTTTCTGCGGTAACACCGATCTGCCCGCATCGATGAAACTGTGCGGCCACAGCGCCGAGAACGACGAGACCGCCCTGTGGCAGTTCCGCAAGGCCAACCGCCTTGCCTCGCTGCGCTGGGGCATCTACCGCAAGACGCTGGAGCCCGCCCGCGACCACTTCCTCGAGAAGGGCCTGCGTGAGCTGCCCATGGTAGAGCGCACCTGGCAGGAACTCAACGCCACCGACAAGGACAAGGCTGCCCAGTACCTCAACGACTATACCACCGACGCCCTGGGCGCCGCCGCCTATCGCTGGCAACAACTGGCCCACGACTTCTGGCTCCAATCCTGGAAAGGCTTCTAATTTTAGGCTTCAGGCGTTAGGTTTTATGCCTTAGGAGGCTTCTCCTGGTTTTACGTCAAAAAGCAAAAACGGGGTCTAGCGCTCCGTTTTTTTAATGGGCTGGTTATCATAAGATTCCATGTTGGGCATCATCCTCAATAGGGTGGTGCGGAATCATTAATGAATATTAAAAGCGATTCTAACTCTTCCATTGCAAAGTTACACTCCCTCTCGACAAACAGTCAATGTCAAAATGATTCCATTGCGTTAAAAAAATAAAGAATAATTGCGTTTCTCTTGCTTATTAGAAAGAATTAACCTATTTTTGTAGCGTAACTGATGTGGGATAAAAAGAAAGGCGTTTTTGCTTTATTTAGTCTTGGTAATCGTAATGCGGACCTGTGAGACCCCTATTGAAGCTCCAAGATGAATAAACAAAACATTGTCCTCACGCCATTCATTTATCCGTCAGTTAACATAAACCTCTTAAACTACAAACCCCGCCGTGCCTGAGGAGGACAAGAAACGGCCCCTAAACTCTTGTGCGTATGAAAATTTCGCGCTCTCGAACCTTGTTGGCTACCCTTTTATTCGCGTTACTGTTACCAACTCTTTCCGTTGCGCATGATTTTGAAGTTGATGGCATTTATTACAACATAGATGGTGATAATGCGATTGTAACTTATAAAGGAAACAGTTATAATGAGTATTCAAATGAATACACAGGTAATGTAAATATACCTAATTCTGTTTCCTACAATGACAATACTTATTCCGTCACTTCTATTGGCGATTATGCGTTGCAAGGCTGCACAGGGCTGACAGAGGTCACCATCCCCAATTCTGTCACTTCTATTGGCATCTCTGCGTTCTCTGGCTGCACCGGGCTGACAGGGGTCACCATCCCCAGCTCAGTAGCCTCTATTGGCAACTATGCTTTCGGCAGCACTGGGCTTAAAACGATATATTTCAATGCCGAGAATTGTAATGATTTCGGTTTCTATGATCCTCCCTTCTACAATTGTCCGATTAATAAGATAGTCATTGGAGACAATGTGAAAAAGATACCAGGCTGCTTTGCAAAATGGCTATCTGGATTAACAGACATCGCCATCCCGAACTCAGTCACCTCTGTTGGCTATTATGCGTTCTCTGGTTGCACAGGGCTGACCAATATCACCATCCCAAATTCCATCACTACCATCTACCGTAGTGCGTTCCAGGACTGCACCGGGCTGACCAATATTAACATCCAGAATAGTATTATTGGCTCATTTATGTTCCAGGGCTGCACCGGGCTGACAGAAATCACCATCCCCAGCTCAGTCACCTCTGTTGGCTATTATGCGTTCTCTGGTTGCACAGGGCTGAAAACGGTTTATTTCAATGCCGAGAATTGTAGCGATTTCAATTATTCCGACTCTCCCTTTTCCAGTTGTCCGATTGAAAGAATTGTCATAGGGGACAATGTGAAAGAGATACCAGGCTACTTTGCATATAGGCTAACGGGCTTAACAGACATCACTATCCCGAACTCCGTCACGTCTATCGGCGGAAGTGCGTTCCGAGGCTGCACAGGGCTGACAGCGGTCACCATCCCCAATTCTGTCACTTCTATTGGCTTCTCTGCGTTCTCTGGCTGCACCGGGTTGACAGAAATTACCATCCCGAACTCAGTCACCTCTATCGGCGAAAGCGCTTTCCATGGCTGCACTGGGCTGACAGAAATTACCATCCCGAACTCAGTCACCTCTATCGGCGTAAGCGCTTTCCAGGGCTGCACTGGGCTGAAAACGGTTTATTTCAATGCAGAGAATTGTGATGATTTCAATTACTCATATCTTCCATTCTCCAATTGTCCAATTGAAAGGATAGTCATTGGGGACCATGTGAAAAAAATACCAGGATACTTTGCAAAAGGGTTGACTGGCTTAACTGAAATCACCATCCCAAATTCCGTCACTACCATCTACCGTAGTGCGTTCCAGGGCTGCACCGGGCTGACACAGGTAACCATCTCGAATTCCGTCACGTCTATTGGCAACAATGCGTTCCAGGGCTGCACCGGGCTGACACAGGTAACCATCCCGAACTCAGTCACGTCTATCGATGGAAGTGCGTTCAATGGCTGCTTAAGGCTGACTAGCGTCACCATTCCCAGCTCAGTCACCTCTGTTGGCAACTACGCTTTCTCTGGCTGCACGGGGCTGACCAGCGTCAACATACAGAATAGTACTATTGGCGGTTATATGTTCCAGGGCTGCACCGGGCTGACACAGGTCACCATCCCGAACTCAGTCACCTCTGTTGGCAAGTATGCTTTCTCTGGCTGCACGGGGCTGACCAACATTAACATACAGAATAGTATTATTAGCACATCTATGTTCCAGGGCTGCACCGGGCTGACAGAAATTACCATCCCGAACTCAGTCACCTCTATCGGCGGAAGCGCTTTCCAGGGCTGCACTGGGCTGAAAACGGTTTATTTCAATGCAGAGAATTGTAATGATTTCAATTCCTCTCCCTTCTACAATAGTCTGATTAATAGAATTATAATTGGGAACAATGTGAAAAAAATTCCAGGCTACTTTGCTAAAGGGTTGACTAGCTTAACAGAAATCACCATCCCGAACTCAGTCTCGTCTATCGGCCAAAGTGCGTTCCAGGGCTGCACCGGGCTGACAGAAATCACCATCCCCAGCTCAGTCACCTCTTTTGGCATCTATGCTTTCTCTGGCTGCACCGGGCTGACAGAAATCACCATCCCCAGCTCAGTCACCTCTGTTGGCTACTTTACTTTCTCTGGCTGCACGGGGTTGACCAGCATTAACATCCAGAATAGTATTATTGGCTCATCTATGTTCGAGGGCTGCACGGGGCTGACAGAAATCACCATCCCCAATTCTGTTACTACCATCGTCGAGGATGCGTTCAAAGACTGCACGGGGCTGAAAACGGTTTATTTTAATGCCGAAAATTGTGAAACCCTCCATTACAACCCACCCTTCTACAATTGTCCGATTGAAAGGATAGTTATTGGGGACAATGTGAAAAAGATACCAAGCAACTTTGCAAAATGGCTATCTGGATTAACAGACATCACTATCCCGAACTCAGTCACGTCTATCGGCGCAAGTGCGTTCTCGGGCTGCAGCGGACTTGAAAGCGTGATTTGTTGGGCACTTGAACCACCCAGTTTAGGCTCCAATGCCTTTTATGGTGTGCCAAACACCATGTGTGTTTATGTTTATCCAATTGCAGTTGATGCCTATGTGAATGCATCTGGATGGAATCAGTTTGAAATCTTGCCGATGGGTGATGGTCATATACTTTCTGTCAGTCTTCCTGGAAGTGTTAATGTGCAGGATTATGCTAACATGCGCTTGGAGGTCAATAATATAGAGAACAATCAAACTCTTTGCTTCACCTTGACCGATAAGCCAACTTACAAGTTTACTGTTGAATCTAATTCCACCTGGAATGTGACACTGACCAACCTATACGGAGACTTGTTCGGTGAAATCGAAAATGTTGAAGTGGGTGAGGAGAATGTTTCAGTGGCTTTTTCGTCGTTGCTCAAACCTCATGATGTCTCCTTAATTGTCAAGAAGCCCAATGGCCAGGATGTGACGGCACCATGCAAAATCTCTTGGTTTAATGAGGATGGGGTGTTGCTGTTGCAAAGCAATCCCATTAAGAAATTGCCCGCTGGACGCAGGTTAAAATATCAAGTGTCGTTACCGCAAGATTTGGCAACCGCTTTCACCTTGCCGTCAACGAACATCTACACGGTCAAGGACGGTAATAATGACATCACTTGCCAGTTGTCGGCTATCGGTGAGGCTCAGTTAAGCGGAAAGGTAAAGGATGCGACCAATAACCAGTCGTTGTATGGCGCAACGATTTCGGCGGTGCAGTCGTTTGGCGGTGGCACTACCCAGACAATTACTGCCAGGACCGACAACCAGGGACAGTATTTATTTGATGTATCCACAGTGCCCACCACATTGACCATTGCCGCTACTGGATACATTAGCCAGACCATCGACTGCGACATGGCAAGTGGCGGCAGCACTGTTACCGTTCCCGATGTGGCATTGAGTCCCATTACTGGTGCTGTGGTCAACATTAACTTGACCTACACTCCCGCTCATATCGAGGGCGAAGCAGCCGAAACCCAGAACTGGTACAGTGACTATAATAACATCGACTATGGGGTCTATAACAAGTCCAAGAACCATGCAATCAGTGACATCCATGTCCAGTATCCGCAGATTGTCCTGATGGAGGATGTCAACGACGGTGATGTGCTTGAACTGACAGCGACAAGCCGCAAGAATGCATTCAAGCCTGTCAAGACAACCGTAACTATCTCAGAGCAAAAGGCGAACGCAACGTTCAATATCACGGAATTGGGTAAAGTGACTGCGACCTTCAATAGGAACATCAATCCCAAAGTGACAGGATCGCTCTATGATGCTGATAATAAACTGCTCAAGGCTGTCGACTATTCGGGGAGTGCACAGACGATAGAAGAGTTGCCTGATGGCAATTACACGCTCGTTACCATGGGCAAGAGCGACTTCTTTAACTCTATCTATGACCTGGATGAGTTTGCCGATGCCGGACTTACCGAAGGCGATGACTATGTCAAGAATGATATGCAAGTCAATAGCGGCATCATCAGTTTGGTGTCTATTGACGAAGTGCCATTCTTTGACGAGAGTAAGTTCTACTATACGGGCGAGCATACTTCATTCACTGTCAATAAACCTGATATTGTTATCGGCAACTATCTGACCTTTAGAGCACAAATTGATTTCAAGGATCAATATGCCAATCAGGTGAATGATGTGCAGCTCATTGTTGACCTGCCGGAGTCCTGCTCATTTATAGACAACTCGGTAATGGCAGGAGCTAACATGGCTGTTTATAGCACAAGCGGCAACCGTATTACCGTTCCCTTGCAGAATTGGAACGATGTGGTCGTTCGTCTCTGTGCCATCCCGACATTGCCCGGTGACTTCGCTCCGAATGCCTTTGTTAGGTTTAAACTTAAAGGCAAGTACATTACCCAACCCATCGGGAATGCCAATTTTCATGTCGAAAGCATTTCATCGTTAATTGTTCCGCCAATATGTGCCTCAACAATAATATCTGTTGGAGGAACAGCTCTTAGTAACTGCCAAATCGATATATATGGCAACGATGTGTTAATTGGTCACACCACCTCGATAGCCAACAGCAAGTGGTTGACAAAATGCGAGCTATATAAACCTTACAACCTGTCCAGGCACAACATATATGCCATAATTACGACCGATCAGGGCATTCAAGTACCTACCGAAACTGCCACTTGCATCTATGACAAGAGCGAGCCTCAAGTCTCCAAAGTTACTCAGTACAATGAGCAACGAGGACCCACGCCTTATATTGTGATTTGGGACTTCTTGAATCCGTCATTGAGTACCCAACACTATAGCTATGACATGTATGACAATCACAGGACGTTTACATATACCATTGAGTTTACTGACAATCAGGCTGTGGACAATGTCATGCTCTATGTCAAGACGGCTAAAGGCCACTGGTGGCCATTGGAAGCAGCCTACGATTCTGCTAAAGACGTTTGGGTTACCGCTGGTGAGTTCGGTGACAGCCAGAATGCCGACCTGCCAGTTAATGTAGCAGTTGGGTGTTCTTATTTAACAAAACAGGAAATAGATCGAGAACAAATAGATGACCAGTATAACTATTTAGAAAATCAGTTGCAATTTGAGGAAAAACAAATTGTCGAAAATTATATTTCTTCAATTAATCAGGCTTTATTATCAAATGACACTATATTAATTGATAATAGTATTCAGATGCTCTATGATTATCTAAACATTGATCTTAATGGTTTTGATGACGGTGGCATGTCGATTGAAGATGTGATGAATATTCCAGAAAGCGAATTTGAAATCGCTGAATTTCTTGATCCAGTAGAACATATTTCAATATCTGATGAAACAGGAAATGAAGTTCATGCATTATCAAAATTATCGTTAAGTGAATTAAATAATCTTTACGATTTGGATTTATTTGAAGAATTCTCATCCTCAATTTCTGATAGTACGAGCATTAAGTTTTACATAAAAGATAATACGATAATTTTTGTTGATTCTTGCAGAAATTTATGCTATGTCTTGACAAACCGTGTTAAGCCAACAAGAATAAATGCAATAAATTTAAGTGATTTAGACGAGTTTCTCACTCATTGGTCTCAGTTCCAAAATATTGTGACTTTTACAAGGCAGGAACTCACTACTTGGATTGAAGAGCTTGTTGCGTTTTTCAATAAATCTATGCAGTCACTCAATGTTGTTAGAGAAAGCAAAAACCGAATAAAAAGAGGGATAGAAGTTCCATATACTTACAAGGAGTGTTGCGAAAAAGAGAAAAAACTACTCAAAGAAACATCAGGTATTAGAAGATGCCTAAAGTTATTGAGGGGGTTATTCAAAACATTAGATTTCGCAGCGATATTAAATGATATTAATAAGGCAACTAATAGTATAGTAGAATGGAAAGGAATTATACGGACAATAGAGACGATTGATTGTCCCGGAATGAATGAGTTAGCTGAAAAGGCGAAGAATTATTCCTTGCGGGTCGCAAGAGGATATAACGCAAATATTTCGGTAAATGAAGCCGCTTTCTTAGGCGTTCAGAATTTATGTAAGCGATTGGGACCTGCGAAGATAGGTGCGGCATGGGCAGTAGCATTTGAATTTTTGTTAGCCGATATCTCGATTATTCTAGACGGCACAACAGAAATTATGGACCTTTTATGGAAAACAGAGATTCAAAATAAGATACCATTTACAAACGATTGTGATGATGAAGATCCAATCACAGGAGGCTCTCCCACAGGAGGTGCTGCACCAATATCAGAACCCAATGGTCACAAGTATCCGGGTGCAGACATGAATTTCTGCATAGACCCATCAGGTTTCGTTTATGAAGGTGTGCCTTCGAATCGTTTGCAAGGCGTGACCGCTACTTGCTATTACAAGGAGACGGTTGAGGATATGTATGGCGATTCCATTGAGAATGTTGTGCTGTGGGATGCTGAGAATTATGGCCAGGAGAACCCGCTCATTACCGACGTGAACGGTTACTACCGCTGGGATGTGCCTATCGGCATGTGGCAGGTGAAATATGAGAAGGAAGGCTATGAGACGACCTATAGCGACTGGTTGCCCGTTCCGCCTCCCCAACTGGACGTGAACATCGGTATGGTACAAATGTGCCAGCCCGAGGTCATCAAGGCTCGTGCATATCCCAAGGCTGTGGAATTTGAGTTCAACAAGTTCATGTTCCCCGAGACGCTGAACAGTAATAACATTACCGTGACTGTCAATGGATCACCCGTTAGTGGTACCATCGAGTTGCTGAACGCCGAGGTGGACGACCCGCTGGCCATTACGTCAATTCGCCGCGCTCCGGGAACTGGCTTGACCTTCGCCTCAAAGGTGCGCTTCAATGCCAGCAGCCCGTTCAATGCCGACAAGGTAACGCTTCATGTCAAGAAAGACGTGAAGAGTTATGCCGACCTGGAGATGTATGAGGACTACGAGGCTGTGCTCGATGTTGAACTCGAAATCCAGTCGATTGAAGCCGACTCGACCGTGAACATCCTCTACGGTGACAGCCGTGAGTTGACTGTTACCGTATTACCCGCTAATGCATCAAGGGGAAATACTCTGTCTGTGAGAAGTGTTGCTCCGATGCTTGCCACGACCGATGCCGAGTCTTACACGCTCAACAACAACGGTCAGGCCTTCATCACCGTGCATGGAGACCTGCCTGGCATGACATCGCTACTCTACAGCATTGACGGTTATGACCTGAACGCTGCAACCCTTGTCAACGTGTTGATGGAGAACCAGATGACAGTTGCCACGCCTACGGCTTCGATAGCCAGCGGCAGCGAGGTGGAGAAGGGTATGGCTGTTTACCTGAATTGCTCGACTCCTGGTGCTACTATCTATTACACCCTCGACGGCTCTTGCCCGTGTGACAATACGACCGCACGCAAGGTATATGATGGCAATCCCATCATTATCAACCGTACCGTGACTATCAAGGCAATGGCAACGGCACCCGACCTATATGATAGCGATGTCGCCACCTTTGTTTACCGCGTGGCTGGCGGCAAGAAGGGTGACGTGAACGGTGACGGTGAGGTAAATATTGCTGATGTTAATGCAGTGATTGACATCATCCTGGGAGGTCAGGCTGATGCAGATACCCGCTACCGTGCTGATGTGAACGGTGATGGCGAGGTGAATATTGCCGATATCAATGCGGTGATTGACATCATCTTGAATCCTGCTACTCATATGATGCTCAAGGTGAATTGCGATGACCTGTTGCACATGGATGATGTGACGATGAAACCGGGTGACGTGCGCACCCTGCATGTCACTGTTGATCATGCTGCACACTACAGCGCTTTGCAGTGCGACATCGTCCTGCCCGCAGGTTTGACCCTCATGGACGTCTATGCTCCAGGTGCCAACTCAGTCAGAACAGGTGGCGTAAACGACAACACCTACCGTGCGTTGAACTACTCAATGGCGCGACTGCCGTTTGTCGGTGACACCCAGCCCGTGATGACCTTCTCCGTGCGAGCCGATGCTGCTCTTGATCCTGAGAGCGAGATCTCGCTGACCAATGTCGTGCTCGCCGATGCTGGCAATAAGGCATGGCGCGTCAGCGATTGTACTGCTCGCGTCAACAACGCCAGTGGCATCAACGACATGACGGCGGCTGTTGACCGCGTTTGGGTTGAGGGACGCACCCTGTTCATTGAAGCCCGCCAGGACGGCACCGCCCAACTGGCGATGATTAATGGTATGGTGAGCAACATTCCTCTCAAGGCAGGCATCAATCGTCAGCGACTGGATCGCGGCATTTATATTGTGGTGATTAACGGTCAATCACATAAGATAGCGATCAAGTAAAGAGTGGAAAATAAACATTCGTTATGATGGAAATGGCTGCTTCTTGTTGGGCAGCCATTTTCATTGAGTGAATCCACTGTCCAAATCCCATATAAGGACAAAAAACTCTGAACTCTAAACCAAATACTCTAAACTTTTATACTATCTTTGCGTCAGAATAATAACAAAACCATAAGGATATGAAAAAGAAATTATTGATTGCGATAGTGGCTCTATTGGGCACCTTTGTAGCAGCTGATGCCTGTACTTCGGCCATCGTGAGTGGCAAGTTGACGGCTAACGGGCGGCCGCTGATGTGGAAGAACCGCGATACCAACGACCTGAACAACCGCGTGGAACGTATCGTGGCCCATGACGGTCTGTTGGAGTTTGTTGCGCTGTTTGATGCTCGTGACTTGCAGGACACGGCTGCATGGATGGGCTTCAACGAGGCGGGCTTCGCTATCATGAACACGGCATCCTATAACCTGAACGGCAACGATGGCGTCAAAAATATGGACCGTGAGGGAGAACTCATGCGTTACGCTCTGGAGCGCTGCAAGACAGTGGATGACTTTGAGAACCTCTTGAAGACCTTACCCAAGCCCCTCGGCGTGGAAGCCAACTTCGGCGTTATCGATGCCCAAGGCAACGGAGCCTACTTCGAGACAGGCAATTTTAAGTATGTGAAGTTTGATCTCGCCGACGCGACCAGCGGCATTCTCACGCGCACTAACTACTCCTACAGCGGCGAGAAAGACAAAGGCATGGGTTACGTTCGCGAGAAGAACGAGAAACATCTGCTCGAGCCGCACATCATCGCTCAGGATATCACCCCGGCTGTATTCACCGAGGAGTTGTCACGCACGTTCTACAATTCGCTGATTGGCAGGGACTACACTCGTAGTGGCGATAATTGGATTGTGGATCAGGATTTCATTCCGCGCCGCATCTCCACTGCCAGTGTGGTCATCGAGGGCATAGTTCCCGGCGAGAATCCACGTCTGACCACCATGTGGATTGCCTTGGGTTATCCCCCCTGCGCTGAGGTGTATCCCGTATGGGTTGGTGAAGATGGCGTAGCTCCTGAATTGACGGGTACTACTGCCGATAACCACTCGGTCCAGTGTGACAAGGTAAACAAGCGCAAGGAAGAGGTGTTCCCTGTTGTCCGTGGCAACGGTAAGCAGTACCTCAACCTGTCAAAACTCTACAACAACGACGGCACTGGCTATTGTCAGACCCTCACCCTGAAGAACCGTCAGGCCTACAAACGCGGCTATGAGGAAATCGCCCGCCGTCGTGCCCTTTATAGTAAGTCAAAAAAGAGAAAATAGGCATCACCCGTAGGGGGCTGTGTCATAATTCATTCGTTGCAGATTGAGTCGCGCTTCGCGCGAGAAATAAAGCAAAAATTTATATAAAAATTAAGCAAAATGCATTTTTATTTTAATTTTAGTAATAATTTTGCTTAATTTCTCGGCCGTCAGGCCGATTAAAAATCACGAGGTGAATTTTGACACAGCCTCTTGAACAAGGAATGGAAGTGGGAGGAGATTTCACAATCGATAATTGTAGCGTCTCGTCAAGTACCTACATGCGGCACCTGTGCGCCATGTTCCTGGCCGACAACTGGTTGTGGCTGGTAACACCTGTCGCCCTGTGTGCGCTGTTGGCCATCTGGATAGACGTGCGCTTCGTTATTGTAGCAATGATGGTGCTCTTCATTGCCCTGCCCATGGTGCTGGCATTGCTCTACTTCTATTACGGCCTGTCGCCCGAGGCTCGCTGGTCCATCATGGAGAAAACTGCTACTATCAATGGCAAGGGCATCTCGCTGAACTTCAGCGATGAACGAATGAAAACGCACGTCATTGGTTGGAATGACGTGCGTAATATCATTGAGAAAGATGATGTGCTAATGCTGATGCTCAACGGCAAGCGTTATACTTGCCTGATGTTGCCGGCGTCAGTTATAAATCCAGACGTCGCGCAGGCGCTCAGGCAGTTCACCGCGAAGGCCCATTAACTGACCGTAGTCATCACTGCGGGCGACATAGACGCAGGTATATCCCTTGTAGCTCAACAACTTCATGTGAGGCACCAAGGACGCATACTTGGCCTTGAAGGCATCCAACTCCTGTTGATCGCGCAAGGTGGCGATAACCATGTAATACTTGCCCGCGCTGTTGCCTGTAGTTGAAATGCCAGGATAATTCTCCACCATCTCAATGGACTGTGCAACGGAACCCTGCTGGACAGTTACATCCAGTTTCTGGGACTGAGGAGCTGTAACCTCTGGAGTCATACTTGCCATGCCGTGGTTGCGGTCCACAATAATGGGGGTCGAGAGCATCACACCGAGGCCAATCAACACAGCAACCGATGCTGCAATCTTGGCAGCCTTCCGGGTGAACAGGTTGGACTTTTCAGCAATAATGACAGTGTGGGCATTTTCTTGTTCGACGAGCTCTTGTTCAAGAGCTTCAACTGTCTTAATCTCCATATCGGACAGACCATAGAAGCTGTCGCAAGCCTCATCGTTAATGAACGGGACAAACTCAATGTGTCCGCTATCATTGCTCTTGAAATAGCCCAAGCGGCCCATGGATACCTCGCATCCCATCGATAGCTGTTGGCGGAATGCAGTAACGCTATCGGCGATGAAACGCATCGCCTCGGAATAATCCAATCCCTCGCGTCGCATGATTGACTGTGAAATCAGGCCATCGTTGTGCGATACACTGGCATTGAAACTGATCAGGCGCTGGGGAGCTCTTATCAATCCCTGCTCCTCGTCATAACTCGAGAAGCTATAATTAGCGATAAACGCGCCCCACTCAGGGATAACCACACAATCGTGGCGCGTTATCAGGTACTCAATATGTTCAATTATAGAAAACATCATACAAAAGTACACAGTTTCAACTCTACAGCAAAATTATTTACCTGAAAAAACACCAAAAAAGTTATTAACACAGCAGCCTTGGGACTATTTGCCGAACACCTGTCGATAGGCTTCCGCTTTCTTTAAAAAAGGTAACGGATAGGCACGAGACGTCGAGGGCATTCGCCACAAGGTAAAGCCATGAATACCCACTTGGCAGTTCACTGGTGTGCCGATTGAGGGGACTTCAATGCATGCTTGGGCGGCGATAACACTCGTGGCTTTCTCTCCAGTAGTTACTATGGTTGTGATGGTTGGATGCTGGTCAAGTAGCGCCTCTAAATCAATCGCTTCGACAATCTCTAGAAATTTGTCGCTGGCGTTATCCTTAAGCCGTCTCACGGCCATGGCCGTGTCCCACAGGGCAATACCTTCTCGATTAAGAAAAGCCTTAATGGTTGTAAGGTCAAAGCGTCGTTCATTCTCGATCCAAAAGTAGTCTTTGTCCTGATGGAAAATAAGCCCCATAATTCTCCAGAAGTCATTGATCTTGTTAGGGTAGAAAAAGGGCATAGACCAGCGTTCAGCTTTCGGCGGGAATGTTCCTAAAAAGAGGTATTTCGCACCGCTTGGAACGTATGGAGGCCACGGATGGCGTTCAATACATGGTTGTTGGTCATTCATATCAGCAAAATTAGCGAAAAAAAAGCTATTAAAAGATGTTTTTCCTGAAAATAGTACCGAATATTGCTTTTTTTACTAACTTTGCAGGTTAGAAAATATAAATCACTAAATAAAAAATGTTATGAATATCCGTAACCTATTTTTGCTCGCGATTGTCACGCTTGTGCTTGCTGCCTGCAGTCCTAGTGAGGACATATCCTACATGACCAACATCGATCAGCTCCCGTCAACGGCGCTGGCATCTGCTGCCGCCAAGGCTGGTGACTTTACTATTAAACCGGGCGACATGTTGCACATTAACGTCTCTAGTTCCAATGAAGATGCTGTAAAACCGTTCAACAAGGTTCAGTACATCAGTACATTGGGATCTACGAGTTATGGTATTGGCGATCGTTCAACGATTTTTTACCTTGTAGATGATAATGGCAATATTGATTTCCCCGTTATTGGGACATTGCATATTGTTGGCATGACCAAACTCGAATTAGAGGACTATATCGCTAGCTTGATTTATCCTCGTTATCTCACCGAGAAGCCCGGAGTTGAGTGCCGTATACAGAATTTTAGGGTATATTGCATTGGTGATTTTGGTAGATCTGGTGTAGTTCAAGCGGAGAATGGACGCCTTAACCTGATTGAGGCTATTGCCCAAAGTGGAGACCTTGCCATTACAGGTTTACGTGATAATCTGCTGCTGATTCGTACAGATGCCAATGGTCAACGTACAATCAAGCGCTTTAATCTGAATGATGCTAGTTTCTTGTCACAGCCTGAGTTCCAGCTCCAGCAAAATGACATCCTCTATGTTGATCCTAACAAGTACAAGAAACGTAACATCTGGAGTGCCGGCCCGCTGTTCTCGTTTGGTCTGAGCATGATGGGTACGGCTATGTCACTCATCACGTTTATCACCGTTCTGGCGAAGAAATAAGACGCTAATAATCATAGTCTTATAATGGCGGCTCATCATGATTGATGAGTCGCTTTTTGCATAACTGCCATTTTGTCAGTTTTTGCTTCTTGGCACAAGTGTTGAGTTGTTTTGGGATGAAAAATCATCAATACAGACATAAGAAAGGAGAAACAAATATATGAATTTTAACAATTTTACAATCAAAGCACAAGAGGTCGTCCAGAAAGCCGTACAGTTGACCCGAACCGGTGGACATCAGGCAATTGAGCCAGAACATCTGCTCAAGGCGCTGATTACCGAGGGTGATGCCGTAGTGCGCTTTATCTTTCAGAAGTTGGATATCAACCCAATGAATGTGGAACGGCCATTGGAGGCAGAGCTGCAGAAGTTGCCTCGTGTCAGTGGTGGAGAACCTTACCTGAGCAACAGTGCTAGTCAAGTGCTTGAAAAAGCCAATGATATAGCCAGCAAGAACGGCGATCAGTATGTGACTGTCGAGGCGATGCTCATGGCATTGTTTGAGGTGAAATCAACGGTATCGAGCATCCTCAAGGATGCAGGCGTTACACGCGATGACCTCAAGTCCGCTATTGACGAGCTCCGTAAGGGCAAGAATGCTACATCTCAGAGTGCTGAAGAACAGTACAATGCCTTGAACAAGTACGCCGTTAATCTTAATGAACGTGCGCGTCAGGGAAAGCTTGACCCTGTGATCGGTCGTGACGACGAGATCCGCCGTGTGTTGCAGATCTTGAGCCGTCGCACCAAGAACAACCCTATCCTCATCGGTGAGCCTGGTACTGGTAAGACTGCTATCGTGGAGGGCTTGGCTCAGCGTATCGTACGCGGTGACGTGCCCGAGAACCTGAAGATGAAGCAGGTCTATTCGCTAGATATGGGTGCCCTGATCGCCGGAGCAAAGTACCAAGGTGAGTTTGAGGAACGACTCAAGTCGGTCATCAACGAGATTACTCAGGCCAACGGCGAGATCATCCTATTCATTGATGAGATCCATACGCTTGTCGGTGCTGGCAAGAGTAGCGGTGCGATGGATGCCGCTAATATCCTGAAGCCTGCCTTGGCACGTGGAGACCTGCGCAGCATCGGTGCTACGACCCTTGATGAGTACCAAAAGTACTTTGAGAAGGACAAGGCTCTGGAACGCCGTTTTCAGATTGTTATGGTCGATGAGCCTGATGAGGAGAGCAGTATCGCTATCTTGCGTGGCTTGAAGGAGAAGTACGAGAACCACCACAAGGTGCGTATCAAGGACGATGCAATCATTGCCGCTGTGCAGTTAAGCCAACGTTACATCAGTGACCGTTTCCTCCCGGACAAGGCCATTGACTTGATTGACGAGGCCGCAGCTAAGTTACGCATCGAGATGGACAGTGTGCCGCAAGGTCTTGATGAGATTTCCCGCAAGATTTCCCAGCTTGAGATTGAGCGCGCAGCCATTAAGCGTGACGGCGACAAGGCACATATTGCCGAGCTGGATAGACAGATTGCTGAGCTCAAGGACCGCGAGAGCGATTACAACGCCAAGTGGAAGAGTGAGAAGGAACTGATTAATAAGATCCAGCAGAACAAGATCGATATTGAGCAACTCAACTTTGAAGCCGAGCGTGCCGAGCGCAATGGTGATTATGGCCGTGTGGCCGAGATTCGCTACTCGCTCATCAAGCAGAAGGAGGATGAGAATCGCCAGATTCAGGACCGACTGCGTGATATGCAAGGCGACAAGGCGCTCATCAAGGAGGAAGTCGATAGTGACGACATTGCCGAAATCGTATCCCGTTGGACCGGCATTCCCGTGACCAAGATGCTCCAGAGCGAGAAGGAAAAATTGCTTCACCTCGAGGAGGAACTCCACAAGCGTGTAGTGGGTCAGGACGATGCCATCAAGGCCATCAGCGATGCTGTGCGCCGCAGTCGTGCGGGTTTGAATGACCCGCGGCGTCCCATCGGTTCGTTTATCTTCTTGGGCACTACCGGCGTCGGCAAGACAGAGTTGGCCAAGGCACTGGCCGACTATATGTTCAACGACGAGAACATGATGACGCGCATCGACATGAGCGAGTATCAGGAGAAGTTCTCGGTCACCAGGCTCATCGGTTCACCTCCTGGCTACGTCGGCTATGACGAGGGTGGACAGTTGACCGAGGCCGTCCGTCGCAAGCCTTATTCGGTGGTCTTGTTTGATGAGATTGAGAAGGCCAACCCCGATGTGTTCAACGTGCTGTTGCAAGTGCTTGATGACGGCCGACTCACCGACAACAAGGGCCGCACTGTCAACTTCAAGAACACCATCATCATCATGACGAGCAACCTGGGCTCCAGCCTCATCCGAGAGCGCTTTGAGCACTTGACCGACGCTAACCGCGATGAGGTCATCGGCCGCACCCGTGACGATGTCATGGAGATGCTGAAGAAGACCATCCGTCCCGAGTTCCTTAACCGAATCGACGAGATCATCATGTTCACGCCACTCGATGAGGAGCAGATTCGCCAGATTGTCCAGTTGCAGCTCGTGGGCGTCAAGAAGATGTTGGCTCACAATGGCATCACCCTTGAGGCTACTGATGCCGCAATTCGACTGCTGGGCCAGGCCGGTTATGATCCCGAGTTCGGTGCTCGTCCCGTTAAGCGTGCCATCCAGAGCATGGTGCTCAACCAGTTGAGCAAGGACATCATCGCCATGAAGGTCAACCGCGACCGTCCCATCATCATCGACGCTGTTGATGGCAACCTTGTCTTCAAGAACTGATAGACATCTACATTGAATTACCGTGGGCGACAGAATAGCCTCTGTCGTCCACGGTGATTTTTTTCTGGGCTAATATATGACCTTAGAAGCCGAGGAAGTCGGGCGTCATGGCGCTGAGTGGGAGACCATGGAGGTCCTTGTCGCTCAGGATCATGTCGGCGGGGTCGATGCACCAGTCGATACCTATGGCGGGGTCATCGTAGCGTAATGTCGCCTCGCTCTGCGGAGCATACAGATTATCCACCTTATACTGGAACTGGGCTACGTCGCTCAGCACGACAAATCCGTGGGCAAAGCCTCTGGGGATAAACAGTTGGCGGCCTGTGTCGGCGTTCAGCTCCACGGCGAGGTACTTGCCCCATGTGGGACTTCCATGGCGCAGATCGACCACCACGTCAAGGACGTTACCTTGCGAGACTCTCACTAGCTTGGCCTGGCTCCACTCGCCGCGCTGGAAATGCAATCCGCGCAGCACGCCCTTGCTTGAGAATGACTCGTTGTCTTGCACAAAATCCACATGCCCTATATGGTCTTCAAACTCGGCTTGTTTGAAAACTTCGCTGAAGTATCCCCGCTTGTCACCGAACCGTTTCGGCTCGATAATCCATACGCCCTTGATATCTTGCTCAATAAAAGACATTTCCTACCAACTGTTAGATGAATCTTGGGGCAAAGTTAACCATTTTTGTCCATCGATGCAACATTATTCAAGAAAAACAATTACTTTTGCCAACCATTTATAAATGAGCCGAGATATGAAGAAGACAGCACGCAATGTCATCCTGTTTGACGACAACGAGGTGCGTAAGCACTTGATGCCGTTTACCTATACCCGTCCCACAGCATTGTTGCGCGTGGGCATTACCACTATCAGCGAGAAGTGGCAAGCCATGCTGGGCGAGGCGACCTACAGTTACCTCACCGCACGTTACCTCAAGAAGAAGTTCCCGCTTCACGTGCGTCGCACGACCAACTTGATGGTTGCCGGGCATGTCATTCCTACGCCAGAGCTTGCCGAGCAGGTGCTCTCTCTGCAAGAAGGCGAAGCCCTGATGGCGGGTGAGGAACTCGTCGCCTTCTACGGCACGGCTCATGACTATGATGCCCGGTTTTATACCCGCGTGCATTTCGCCAAGGATATACCCCTCATTGTCCGTCACTTGTATGACCTCTTTGAGTTTAACGGCGTGGTCCTTGAGCAGGATTTCAACCGCTTGACGGCTGGACGTCAGTCGCAGCCGCTGTCGTCGACCAACACAGTCATCGGTGATCCAGAGCGCATCTTCGTAGAAGAGGGCGCATACGTGGAGGGCGCCAAGCTCAACACCAACGCTGGCCCTATCTACATCGGCCGCGACGTCGAGGTGATGGAGGGTGCCTGCATCCGTGGCGGTTTTGCCGCTTGCCATGACGCCAAGGTGCGTATCGGTGCCAAAGTCTATGGCGCGACAACCCTTGGGCCGCATGTCAAGATAGGCGGTGAGGTCGAGAATACCATCTTCATCGGTTATAGCAACAAGGCACATGATGGTTTCCTCGGCGATGCCGTCATCG
>JAEEGF011550599.1_pt1 | contig 18347 bp, 12 predicted proteins | sample 9134171 | NCBI WGS metagenome assembly JAEEGF01 (sample SAMN16246542, study PRJNA631951) | gut metagenome | biome: gut microbiome; feature: rumen; material: AP-attached | host: Bos | place: Iran: Karaj | collected 2018-10
ATATCATCAACGATTAACGCTGATGATATTGCGAGTGTGGAATTGCTTGGAAATAAACGATTTATGTCATATCTTGTAATATCGAGTGATGACCGTTAATCGTATTCTACTTTCCCACGCAGAAGTGTGTAAAGATGTTTCCTAATACTTCGTTGGTCAAAATGCGGCCTTGGCCGGTGATGTCGGCGAGGTCATCTATTACGAGCTTCAGGTCCTCAGAAACAAGATCGCCGCTAAGGCCTGATTCCAGGCCGGACAACACGCGTGAGAGATTTTCGTGGGCGCTGACTAATGACTGGTATTGACGTGCTGATGAAACGATGATGTCCTGTTCAGAAAGTTCTGGGATATTGGCAGATTCGAAGATTGCCTGTTCCAGCTTGTCGATGTTCGTGCCTTGCTTGGCAGAGATCCCGATGATAGGGATGTCTTTCAGTCTCGAATCAGAAATAGAGGATGTTTCGGATGCTGATATGATGTCAATCTTGTTTCGTATGATAATCAATGATTTGTCTTTGCAACGCTCGAGCATCTCTTGAATATCTTCCGTTGTTGGTTCTGCATCAATGATCCATAGCGCGATACGGGCTTTTTCGATGGCAGCATAGGTGCGCTCGATGCCAATCTGCTCCACCTCGTCTGTGGTCTGGCGGATGCCTGCTGTGTCGATGAAGCGGAAGGTGATGCCGTTGAGGTCTATCGTGTCTTCTATCGTATCTCGAGTCGTTCCGTGAACAGAAGAGACGATGGCACGGTCATCGCGCAGCAGTTTGTTTAGCAGCGTTGACTTTCCCACGTTTGTACGTCCGACTATTGCTACGGGAATACCGTTCTTTAAGGCTTGTCCAGTCTCGAAAGATTGGGCGATGGTGGTAATGCGATTGTTGATTTTATTCGCAATCTCCAATAGCTCTCCGCGGTCGGCAAATTCAAGGTCTTCGTGGTCGGAGAAATCAAGTTCGAGTTCCAGAAGAGAAGTAAGCTTCAGTAGTTGTTCACGAAGACGTGAGAGCTCTGACGAGAAATGTCCTCTGAGCTGGCTCATGGCTATCTGATGGGTGGCCTTGTTGCTTGATGCGATGAGGTCTGCGACGGCCTCGGCCTGCGAGAGATCCATCTTGCCGTTAAGGAAGGCACGCTGGGTAAACTCTCCAGGGCCAGCTTGGCGGCAGCCGTTTGCAATCAACAAGGCTATTACCTTATTTAATATATAACGGGAGCCGTGACAGGAGATTTCTGCGCTGTCTTCGCCAGTATAGCTATGGGGCGCCTTGAAGATGGAAACCATCACCTCGTCGATGATCTCTGCACCTGAAACGATATGACCGTAGTGGATGGTGTTGGCAGAAAACGTCTGTACATCACCAGAACCTCGGAAGACACGGGAAAGTATCTCAAATGTCCGAGGACCTGAGATCCTTATGATTCCGATTGCTCCACCAGGAGCTGTTGCTAATGCACAGATGGTCATTTCTTTGCCCACGTATTTATCAGTATAGCTACAATCACAACTACGGCGAGAATAACTCCAGCAACCATTAAAACCCCCTCTCGGTTGTCAATCGTCATCATCAGAGGGAAGACGATGCAAAATATAATTGCGGAGATGGATAGTATAATCGTGAGGATGCGTACTCTTTCAAGATGGTATTGATCCCGCTTTTTCTCCATAACAAGAAAGTTTTCGCCTCGTCCTGTTAAGAGAAGCACTACTACAATGACTTGCAGTAGTGCGAATATTATACAAAATACCCAAAGCGTGTCAATCATATTCTCTCTAATACTTTCTCGATGAGAGTATCGATAGAGTTCTTGTACTCGGTGTTCATCTCCGTGGTGTAACGGTTGGCGATGACCATGCAGCAGGTCATTGCACGATGGCCCAGGATGGATGCGAGGCCAGCGACAGCCGATGACTCCATCTCGAAGTTACAGATCTTCATGCCCTCGTACTCGAAGGCCTCGATCTTCTCGTTCTGCTTGGGATCGGCAAGGTCTGCACGTAGCACACGCCCCTGAGGACCATAGAATCCTCCGCAGGAGACGGTGTAGCCACGCACCATATCGTCCTTGGCAATCTGGTCGATGAGTTCTTCGTCAGCGATGGACACATAGGGCGCGCCCTTGATGGGATCCCACTGCATGTGCTCGCAGAAAGCCTTCTCCAAATCGATGTCGCAAACCACATTGCGTCCAGCGTAGTAGTTCAGCAGGCCGTCAAAGCCGATGCTCTTCACGGAGGCGATGAACGAGCCTGTAGGAGTGAAGGGCTGCAGTCCGCCACAGGTGCCGATGCGCACCATCGTCAGTGTACGATGCTCATCCTTTTCCTCACGCGTCTGGTAGTCGATATTGGCAAGGGTATCAAGTTCGTTGACCACGATGTCGATATTGTCGCAGCCGATACCATGGCTCTGCACAGTGATGCGTTTGCCTTTGTATGTGCCAGTGATGGTGTGGAACTCGCGGCTGCTCACCTCGCACTCTTTCGAATCAAAGTGTGCAGCAACGGTGTCAACACGTGCAGGATCGCCCACGAGGATAATCTTGTCTGCCAGTTGTTCCGGCTTCAGATGGAGATGGAAGCAGGAACCGTCGGCATTAATAATCAGTTCTGATTCTGGAAAATGTCTTTTAGTCATAATTGTAGGGTTTTAGTGATTATTGATTTCAGAGTTGTTGGATGGCAGCGTTCTCCGCATTTCTGATTTTCTTCTCTAACGATCTGATGGCCTCGTTGAGTTGAAACAGTTGTTCCTCGTTGTGGAGAATGGTCGGGCCAAGCAGTTTCTTTTCTGCGTCACTGCCTTTGGCATAGCGTTCGCGCGACTTATTAAGTTCATTATTGAGGTTTTCCTGCCGTTGGCGACTCTTCAGGAGTTGGTCATAGAGCCCTCTTGCCTCAAGAGAACGAAAATCGCTGTAATCGGAGTAGGTGAGCTGGTCGTTGATGACCAGTGTCTTATGTGTGGGAATCTGTGAGATGCTGGTCGTTTGAATGGTGCTGATGTTTTTCAGTCGTTCAAGGGCTGCCTTTCGTTCGCTGCCGTCTCCCCAGGTGTCTGCAATACTGATGATATCTGCAAAGTCGCGTAACTGCTGTTCAGAATAGAGGGAGGGATCATAGGTCCTGCGAGTGTCTGAGGGCACAAAGATATAGACGCACACTTTGTCCTCCGGTTGGCGGCGGTCGCTGACGAAATAGCCGATACGGCTTTGTTCGTCAACGGCAAACATATAGTCGTTGGCCTCGGAGTTGAAGGGCATGCCCAGGTTCTCTGGCTTAAAGAAGCTTGCGCTGCGTGAGTCGTAGCGGGTGAAGAAGATATCGTAGCCGCCTATGCTCTCATCGCCCTTCGCAGCGAAGTAGAGTGTTATGCCGTCGTTCAACATGAATGGATAGCTGGCCTCGCTGATGCCTTCGTCGAGCCCCTGCAGACGTGATGCTTCGCTCCAATCACTGCCGAGCTTGTCGCTGGTGTAGAGCCTGAGGAGGTCGTTGTCGTCTGGCTTGCTGAAATACACCTTGTTGCCCATCTCGTTGAGGAAGGCATAGCCGTCGAGTTGTTTCCCAAAGAACTGGCTGGTTGTAGTCAGGTGCCCCACCTCAGATGAAAGACGGTAGCTGTCGAGGAACTTGTCTTTGTCCGTGACGATGCTGTCGATGATGATGATCTGCTGAGTCATCTCACGCATATTCGTGATGCGGGGGTCTTCCTCTGGTTCCTCTACCACCTCAACGGTCGGCTTCTTCACGACACGCTTTTTCTTCTTCTGCGCCTCAATGGTGAAGGGCAGAAGGAGTGCCAGTGAGAGTATCGCTATCTTTCTTATCGTCATATCGTCTGTTTTGTTAATCCTCAATCAGTTTGTTGTCTGCCTCGAGGGCGCCCCAGATACTGTAGCGGGCCTCTGGGCTGATGCGTTCCATCTCTTCGTAGAGGTGCTTGATGGCCGTGCGATGCGAGTTGTTCTCATAGGGGCAGAGTTTCTGCTGTTTCTGGTATCCCTGCAACTCGGCGTAGGCCTTGATGTCCTTTTCCTGAATCATGCACAGCGGACGGATGATTGTGAGCGGCATCTTCCGCATCTTCAGACGAGCTGGCATCGAGGCAAAACGACTCTGGAAACAGAGGTTCATCAGTGCCGTATGCAGGATGTCGTCCTGATGGTGTCCGAGAGCAATCTTGTTACAGCCGAGTTCCTGCGCGAGATTGAACATTTCCTTACGGCGGTTCCAGGAGCAAAGGAAGCAGGGCTGCTTTTGCTTTCGCTTTATTGAAGATTGAACATTGAACATTGAAGATTTTCCATTTTCAATTTTCAATTTTCCATTTTCAATAGTTTCGAAGCGCGTGGTCCTTACGTGGAGCCTGACGCCGAGGTTGTCGCAGAAGGCTTGCAGATAGCTGGTGTCCGTCTCGTAATGGATGTTCTCCATTCTCACGTGTAGGGCCTCTACGCTGAATCGTGGGTGCAAGATTTTGGCGCGCTTCGCCAAAAGTTCCAATAGCAGGAGCGAGTCTTTGCCACCAGAGAGTCCCACGAGGATACGGTCATCATCTTCTATCAGATGATAAGTAGCCATCGCCTTGACAAAACGCTCGTTCAGCCTCTTCTCCAGGCGACGGCTCTCTATCTCATTTTCAATTTTCAATCTTCAATTTTCAATTTTCCTTCAAGTGCTTGTCCATGTTCAGGGCAGCACGGCGACCGTCGCCCATCGCAAGGATCACCGTTGCACCACCACGCACGATGTCGCCACCAGCGAAGATCTCTGCGCGAGAAGACTGCATCTCCTCAGAGACGGCAATCGTGTTCTTGCGACCAAGTTCGAGACCGGGGATAGACTTCGGCACGAGCGGGTTGGGAGATACACCAACGGCTACGATGACCTGATCCACATCGAGCGTCACCGTCTTGCCCTCAACGGGTACAGGCGAGCGACGACCTGATGCATCGGGCTCACCCAGCTCCATCACCTGCAGCACAGCCTGCTTCACGGCACCAGTCTCATCGGCGATATACTCGATAGGATTGTGGAGCGTCAGGAAGTTGATACCTTCCTCCTTGGCGTGCTTCACCTCCTCCAGACGGGCAGGCATCTCAACCTCAGAACGACGGTAGACGAGAGTAACCTCAGCACCCAGACGCTTGGCCGTTCGGCAAGAGTCCATAGCAGTGTTACCACCACCCACCACGAGCACGCTCTTGGCGGGATTCAGCGGCGTATCGGTCTTCGGGTTGGCGGCGTCCATCAGGTTCACACGCGTCAGATACTCGTTAGACGACATGATGTTGATCGAGTTCTCACCAGGGATATTCATGAAGTTGGGCAGACCAGCGCCTGAGCCTACGAAGATGCCCTTGAAGCCCTGTGCCTCAAGCTGCTCTACGCTGATGGTCTTACCAACGATGACGTCGGTCTGGAAGTGAACGCCCATCTTGGCGAGGTTCTCGATTTCCACATCCACGATCTTATTCGGCAGACGGAACTCAGGGATACCATACTTCAACACACCGCCGATCTCGTGCAGGGCCTCGAAGACATACACGTCGTAGCCCTTCTTCACCATATCGCCGGCAAACGAGAGTCCGGCAGGGCCAGAACCCACGACGGCGATCTTGATGCCGTTGGCAGGTGCAATCTCAGGCAGACTGATGTTTCCACTCTCGCGCTCGAAATCTGCAGCAAAACGCTCCAGATAGCCGATTGCCACAGCAGGCTCGTTCATCTTCAGGTGGATACACTTGCTCTCGCACTGCTTTTCCTGCGGACAGACACGACCGCAGACAGCGGGTAGGGCAGAGGTGTTCTTCAGCACCTTGGCGGCAGCCAGGAACTGACCACGCTCGATATTCTTGATGAACGACGGGATATTGATGTTCACAGGACAACCCTCTACGCAAGTAGGCTTGGCGCAGTCGAGACAACGCTTGGCCTCTGTCATCGCCATCTCCTTGGTGAGGCCGATGTTCACCTCCTCCAGACGAGTGTTTGCACGATAGACGGGGTCGAGCTCAGGCATAATCACGCGCTCTATCTGCGTGCGCTCCTTCGGCTTCATAGAAGCACGCAGTTCCTTACGCCACTCAGCATCACGGTCAGTCAGTATCTCGATGGTGTCGTTTGTGGGATCGTCGTCCATCACCACATCAGTGGTCTTTGAACTATCAATATTCAATTTTCCATCTTCAATCTTATCGAGGTGCTCCTCGTAGTGAGCCAGCTCTTCCTGCTCCTCGCGCTTGAAGGTACCCATGCGCTTGAACATCTCGTCCCAGTCGACGAGTGCACCATCGAACTCAGGACCGTCGATACACACGAACTTCGTCTTGCCGCCAATCGTGAGTCGGCAGGCACCACACATACCTGTACCATCCACCATAATGGTGTTCAGCGATACTTCGCAGGGGATATTGTGCTTCTGAGCGGTGAGATTCGAGAACTTCATCATGATGGGAGGGCCGATGGCAAATACCTTGTCCACGTGCTCCTGCTCGAAGAACTTCTCCATACCGACGGTCACCACGCCTTTTTCGCCGTACGAGCCATCGTCAGTCATGATGATCACCTCGTCAGAGCTCTCGCGAACCTTGTCCTCAAGGATAATCAGATCCTTGGAACGGCCAGCCATCACAGACAGCACACGGTTGCCGGCAGCCTTCAACGCCTGGATGATCGGCAGCATGGGAGCAACGCCCAGACCACCACCGGCACAGACGACGGTGCCGTATTTCTCAATCTTCGTGGGATTGCCCAGCGGACCGACTACGTCTGTCACATAGTCGCCTTCGTTGAGTGCGCAGAGTTTCTTCGATGAGAGACCCACCATCTGGACCACCAGCGTGATGGTGCCTTTCTCGATGTCTGCAGCAGCGATGGTCAGTGGCATGCGTTCACCTTTCTTACCAACGCGCACGATCACGAAGTTACCTGCCTTGCGGCTCTTGGCAATCAGCGGAGCCTCAATCTCAAAAAGGAATACCTTCTCAGAGAACTGCTCTTTTCTTACAATCTTGTTCATATTTGTTTAGTGTTGAATTATCATTGATTCTTTAAACACGAATTACTCATATTTTTTGTTTAAACATGAATTATCATTAATTGAACATGAATTTGTCATATAATTAATTCGTGAATCATTCGTGTTCAATTCGTGGTAATTCGTGTGAAAGATCTTCATTGCCGTTAGTCGATGATATCGCAGCCCATGTAGGGAACGAGGGCAGCGGGAATCTTAATGCCATTCTCTGTCTGGTTGTTCTCCAGCAGGGCGGCCACGATGCGCGGCAGAGCCAGGGCAGAGCCGTTCAGCGTGTGGCAGAGCTCGGGCTTCTTGCTTCCCTCAGGACGATAGCGGCACTTCAGACGGTTGGCCTGATAGGTGTCGAAATTCGAGACGGAAGATACCTCGAGCCAACGGCCCTGAGCCTCTGAATACACCTCGAAGTCGTAGCAGATGGCACTCGTAAAGCTCTGGTCGCCACCGCAAAGCAACAGGATGCGATACGGCAGTTCCAGCTTCTTCAGCAGACCCTCCACGTGCTCCAGCATCTCCTTGTGGCTCTCCTTCGAGTGCTCAGGCTTGTCGATACGCACGATCTCGATCTTCGAGAACTCATGCAGACGGTTCAGTCCGCGCACGTCCTTGCCATACGAGCCGGCCTCACGACGGAAACACTCCGTATAGGCGCAGTTCTTGATGGGCAGATCCTTCTCGTCGAGGATCACGTCGCGATAGATATTCGTTACAGGCACCTCGGCCGTGGGAATCAGGTAGAAGTCGTCCACCTCGCAGTGATACATCTGGCCCTCCTTGTCGGGCAGCTGACCAGTGCCATAGCCTGAGGCGGCGTTCACCACTGTCGGCGGCATGATCTCCGTATAGCCGGCCTTATTGGCCTCGGCGAGGAAGAAGTTGATCAGAGCTCGCTGCAGACGGGCACCCTTGCCGATATATACAGGGAATCCTGCGCCCGTGATCTTCACACCCAGGTCGAAGTCGATGAGATTGTATTTCTTGGCGAGTTCCCAGTGGGGCAGAGGATTGGCAATGCCCAGCGAGGGGTTCACGTCCCAGTTGCCAACGGTATCGTTGGGACCGCACTCCTTCAGGTTCGATTTCACCACGTGGTTGTCCTCTGCGGCCTTGCCCTCGGGCACCTCGTCGTAGGGGATGTTCGGAATCTGGCAGAGCAGGGTGGTCATTTCCTCCTGAGCCTTGGCCATATCCTCGTCCATCTGCTTCGATTTCTCTTTCAGCGCGGCCACCTGAGCCTTTACTTGCTCTGCCTCGTCACGTTTACCTTCCTTCATCAGACGACCAATCTGACCAGACAGCTGTTTCTGTTCGTTCAGGCTCTTGTCGAGCTCCTGCTGGGCCTCACGGCGCTTCTTGTCAACGGCCAGCACCTGCTCGATGGCGGCCTGTGCATTGGGGAAGTGTTTCTTCTCCAAACCGCGCACTACGCGTTCTGTTTCCTCATTGATGAGTTTCAGTGTTAACATCTTAAATACGTATTTATTAGTTTGAATTCAATTCTAGCCTGCAAAATTAATTAATTTTGCCGATATATCAAAAGGAATAGGTTGATTTTTATTTTAAAACACGAATTATCATTAATCAGACACGAATTTCTCATTAATAAATTCGTGAATCATTCGTGTTCAATTTATGGTAATTCGTGTGAAAGATAATTCTATGTCGCTCATAAAAAGCAGAAATCCCTCTCTTCGAAGAAGAGAAGGACTCTGTTGTTTGTTTGGAATAAGTGATTTCTTTTGATTTAGGCCTCAGCGTTGGGGATTACTGAGACGATACTCTTGTCGCGAGCGCCCTTGTGGAACTGAACCGTTCCGTCGACAAGTGCGAACAGGGTATCATCCTTACCAATAGCCACGTTGTTGCCAGGATGGTGCTTCGTGCCGCGCTGGCGAACGATGATGTTGCCTGCCAGACACTTCTGACCACCGAAAATCTTCACGCCGAGTCGCTGAGCTGCTGACTCACGACCGTTCTTAGAACTACCTACACCTTTTTTATGTGCCATAATTCACGTCCTCCTACGGTTTAAGCGATTACTGATTTAACTTCTACCTGAGTGAACTGCTCACGATGGCCGTTCTTCTTACGGCTGTCCTTGCGGCGCTTCATCTTGAAGACGATGACCTTGTCACCCTTCACCAGCGGTTCAACTACCTCACACACTACTTTTGCTCCCTCTACGGTCGGAGCACCTACCTTCACTGCACCGTCAGCATCTACGAGCAGCACTTTCTCAAATTCAACAGTCTTGCCGGCTTCCACGTCCTTAATGTGGTGTACGAAGAGCTTCTTGCCCTCCTCAACCTTAAACTGCTGACCCTGAATTTCTACAATTGCGTACATTTTTTTTATTGTATTTTAGGGGTTTTTCCGCGAGGCGGCGCACGTCTATGCACACTTCACTCTGCCCCAACGGACTCTAACGGGGTGCAAAGGTACATATTTTCTTTGAACTTTGAACTTTGAACTTTGAACTTTATGATATGTTTTAGGAAAATTTAACGATAGCGGCGGTAAGGGCAAAAAAAAAGCGACGACTTTCGCAAGCGATCGCTCCATATCTTCAATAGGTATTAGCATTCTAAGGTAAAAAGATTGTTTTCAGGATAACGGCTGCAAAGGTACGTCAAATTTTTTGAACGACCAAGGATTTTGACACATTTTTTTGACGAAAGTACGTTGTGTTCCCACACAACCGCAAAAATTATCAAAAGTTAACATAAAAATGTATGCAATCGATTGAAATTGAGAAAAATCAAGAAATCAAAAGAGACAGACGGCAGTGCCCCGAAGTTGACACTGTCATCTGTCATCATTGTCATCGCTGAGCGGGCGTTCGTTCCTGTCTTCAGGCGATGTGCTTGTTCAGATACTTCTCGCTCTTGACATACTCATCCTTAGTCTCATCGTACAGAATCAGACCCCTGCGCGTCCACTGTGCCAGCTGGTCTTTGGGATTCTCCTTCTTGCCAAGCTGGCGACGGAGGGACTTCAGCTGGTCACGGGTGAACCGGGCGGGCAGCATGTCGAGCATGTTGGGTGTGCCAGGATTGACTACAGCACGCTCCTTTTCCAACTGCGACTCCATAGACTGTCCGAAGAGACGCATCTTGCACCACATGTCGTAGTTGAACGACCAGCGAATGAACTCCTCAATCTCCTTCGACCACCTCATCCCGTTCATCACATACAGGATACATGACTTTCGGAAGGCGATGACCACGGCTCGGCGTGAGATCTTCTCATAGCTGTCGTTGTCCATCAATGCTGCACGGTCTTTGGCCTCAAGAGCCAGTTCCTTGCAAAGACGCTTGGCCTGCGGGCAGACGATCAGCCCCTTGGCCTCGTCGAGCAGCTGGAGATAGGGTGCCAGACGGCTGCGAAGATGATCGTCGTACTTGCCGAAGACGGGGAAGTCGACCGTCTTGTCTTCCACGATGGTACACAGGTTCAGGCGCGAGAATGTGCCGTTGGCGATGTGCCTGCCGAAGAACGTGACGGCGTTGTCCTGAGTTGATGACACCACGAAGTTCCAGCGCAGAGGCACGCGTGCCGTCACCGACTGACTTCCGACGCGTTCCTGGCCGTAGAGGTCGGTATCGAAGGCACGGCGGATGATCTCCGTGACGTGCTCGATGGAGCCGTTGCCCACCTGCTTGAGCATCTCCAGCTCATCCATTCGGGTGAAGAGATACTTGTTTCCGGCTCGCTCGGCATCCTCCAACAATCGGACGAGGGCTGCGTTGGTCATGTTCGAGTCGACCACCTGGATACAGATGTCGTCAGGACGCTGGGGCTTGTCTTTGTTGGCGCCTTTGGAGTTGACGGTGTCGTTATACTCCTTCAGCTTCTGACGATTCTCCTGGCCTTCCTGCTCCAGCTTCTCCAGAATCAGTTTGAGGGGCATCTTGATGCTCGACTTTCCGCCGGAGAACTCTGCCAGCAGACAGGTCATCAGGGCTGATTCCATCTCGGTGTTGTCCCAGTACTCCAGCTTCACGTCGCCTCCCAGTCGTGTCGCCAGGGCTGGGAAGATGGCTGTGGCAATGGCCGGACGATACATCTGGGGAGCCTTCGACGTGAGCAGCTTGATGGGTAGGGGCAGGCGCTCGGGCATCTTCGGCTCCGCCATCAGCAGTCGGCCTTCGGCAGTACCGCCCTCGGCGTTCAGACGACGGCGACAGAGATCGAGCACCAGCTGCATCTTCTTCGACATGCCTGCTGCCTGCTTGCGCTGGCACGCACTCCGGATGGTGTCGTTCACACGGTCCTGAGCCTCGCCGTAGTTAGGCAGGATCTGACGAATCCACTGGGGATCATCGTTGCAGACGTGGCGCAGATGGCAGGCCATCAGGAAGATGAAGTCGTTGCGTGAGCCGTGCTCGGGAGCACCACCAAGCTGGTCGGCCAACTCCTCGACGATGTAGGAGTAGGGGATGCCCTTGTAATCCTGAGGGTAGTCGACGGGCTCAATTTTGAGCTCGTTGCCGCCCGGCTCAATTTTGAGCTCGTCGCCACTCAGCGCATTTTTGCGCCCAGCATTGGCTTCGCGTCCGTCGATGGTGAGTCCACGGTCCTGATAGGCCTTGCGACGCAGGGCCACTTCTTCGTCTGGGAGTCGCGCATACCAGTCGTCGCTAGTGTAGAGCTGTGAGGTCCAGTCAGAGAGGTAGATCATGCGCTCGGGCGAGACGCAGCTGTCGTCGTAGGCCACTCCCAGAGCCTTGCAATAGGCCTGCTGAGCCTCCTCGATGGTCATGCCAACGGGGATACGGATGTCCAGATGGAGCTTGCCTGAGGGCGAGTACTCTGCGTGGAGCAGCTTGCCCTGCCACTCGCCGCCCTCTTCTTTATTAAGAAGGTACGCGCGAGACAGTGCCGGCTCCACATCCCTCTCGTCGTCGATGTCGACGCAGGTCTGCCAGGTGAACTCCTCGGGCAGAATACTGTCCTGAGAGCGATGGCCGTCCTTGAAACGGAAATAGTGCGGACAGCGGAAGGGCAGCTGGCTCTTCAGCTTGCGGCGTTCGTCGGCATCGGCCGTCTTTCGGATGCTGCTGATCAGTGATACCACGTCGGCCGAGGCCGTTGTGTCGAAATAGGTTTGGAGGCTGACCTCGAAAACCTTCGATTTTACTTGATTGGTCTTAGTGACCATTGAAATTAATTTTTGCATACTTATAAACCTTTTATTCTTCAAAAATTATTAATTCTGTTAAAACTCTCTTGTGCATCTCCGGAAATGCTCTACAAAATTACTCAAAAAAAGGATGGTATGCAAGTGATTTTCACGCGACTGAAGGCTTTTAACAACTTCGGAAAGAAGTTGGAAAAGAGTTGGAAAAAGTCGGAAAAGAGTTGGTGTTTTCCGGAAAAGATTCGGAAGGAAATTGGACGACAACTATGACTATGACAACTTTCTAAATCTACACTGATGTCCTTGGCGACACTGTCGCCAACAATAAGTTGTCAAAGTTGTCTTGGTTGTCGTTAATAAAAAACTTGTGGTTGAGTTTTTCTAGTACTCCATGATGATTTTTCTTCGCAGCACAGGCTGGAACTCCATAGCGATCATATTACAGATCATACGGTCTTGCGCCTCCTGAGGATTCAGGTGGCTCTGACGGGTCCACTGCGTCCACGGCTCCTCGCGATCGATGATCGTGAAATCGCCACTCTTGCGCACGTTGTCGCGACCCTTGCCTGGCAGCATCTGGCAGATCAGCTGGTCGAACTTGTTGCGAGTGGTCTTCAGGATAATGCCCTCGTCGATCATCACCCGCATCACGTGGGCCCAGTCCCACGGTTCCTGATGCGTGGAGATCTTTCGGTCTATCTCTTTCACGATATCTATCAACTTCATGGCTGTCGTGGCCGAACGGTACATGGGCATAAACTCCTTCGGCATGTAGTTGGGGTCGATGGCCTGACCCTCCATAATCTCTGCGATAGCCTCGCGAGCAGCCTCCTCGTTGCCGCTCGCCTCTGCCCAATAGAGCAGAAAGTTAACAATCGCCTGCCGCTTGGTTTGGGTAGACAGCGACTTAGCGTATTTGATAACTTCGGTTAGAGGTATGCCGATTCCTGTGTCCTTTGCCATCTCGCGCGTACCTTAATAATTATAACATATCCTCAAAGTTGGTCTCAATGCCCTGATTGGCGTTCAGACGATTGAGCACGTCGGCCAGCAGCATGTCGTCAGAGTGGAATCTCACGTCGCCGATGCCGCCCAGCAGATAGTGTTTGTAAATGGAGAGCTGGTAGCTCAGGTCGCTATAGATCTCGTCGGCCGTACCCATCGACTCAAAATAGAGACCCTGATGGGAAGGACTTTTCACGATATACTCGCGGTTTTCAGGGTTTTTATCAAAGTTGCCCTTTGTCTGGGAGATGTACAGGCAGCCGTCGTAGTCGTACTTCGTCACCCGCTCTGGTTTGCCGTTCTCGTCGAGCACCTTCTTGCCGTCCTCGTCCTTCAGTTCCTCCTCGGCCAGCTTGATCTGACAGCCAAGACACTTCAGACGCTCCAGTATGTACTCTGCGCCTGAGGGCTCCAGCTGCCGGAAGTCGTATTCGATGATGCCTGCCAACCAATAGATGTTCGTGCCCGTGATGCCGTTCTCAGGGTTGTAGCTGCAGACGACGCGGCAGTCCTCTAATTCTGCCTCCTCCACAAGCGTGCCGGCAGGGAACTCCTCGCCCTGGTCGATCACAGGATACTGATGGGCTCCGATCACTTCGCCCTCGTTGTCAGGATCGTCGGCCCACGTCAGCAGCGTAGCTATGTGACGGCCTATCTTGCCTGCGGCGTAGATCACATTATACGGCTCATTGAGTTTTAAAAGCTTACTGTTCATGATGCAGTCTTTTGTTTCAGCTTGCAAAGATAGTGTAAAACGATTGAAATGCAAAATAAATCACTAATTATTTTCATTTCCGCATGCAGCCTACCTTCGAGCCAATTTTTCAACGATCGATGACAGTGATGACAGTTGACAGCTGTCATCTCCGCGACCATCTCATGGCTCCATTAACTCTGTTTCAGTCAATCTATATATATAATATATATATTATATATATAGATTGAAAAATTTCAAAGTCATTCTTAATTCCGACCATGTCCCCCCGGTGACACTGTCATCTGTCATCATTGTCATCGTTTAGGGGTGTCGCGCATCGGGAAGACATATCTTTACCTTATGAATATTATTTACAAAATATCACCAAATATCTTCGTTTTGAGTAACAAGCCTGCAAACTTTTACTCCCAAGCCTGCAAACTTTTACTCCTAAGCCTGCAAACTCCGACTTTCAAGCCTGCAAACTCCTGGTCACCTAACTCTTTGATTATCAATCATATACGAAAATTGTTATAAATTATGAATAATCTTTACATTTGTGTTCATTCCGATGCCTCACACGATTCGTTCTAATGCCTTCTTTCTATATGATGTAAGGCATTTCCATCCCTCGAACAAGGCATTTGCATCCCTCGAACAAGGCATTTCCATGACTTATTCAAGGCTTTACTCCCTTTGCTCAGTCCCCTCTTCTTCTTAACTTAACTCCCGATTTATTTGGCGGTTTCAAAAATATATCTTATCTTTGCATCATAAAACTAAAAACAATCGCAATATGAAGAAGTCTTTCATAACGTTAATAGCATTACTCTTGTCATTAGCCGCAAGCGCAGCCGTGCAAATAGACGGTCTTTGGTATAATCTGAATAGTAATAATAATACTGCAGAAGTCGTTGCGTCTCAAGGAACTCAGTATTCAGGAGATATTTCAATTCCAACTTGGGCTTACTATCAAAATACGAGTTATAAAGTTACTTCTATCGGTAATAGTGCCTTTGAAGGATGTGTAGACGTTACATCTGTTTCAATCCCCAGCAGCGTGACAAGTATTGGCAATGGAGCTTTCTGGCAATGTAGCAGTTTAAAATCAGTTTATATTCCAGATGGTGTGAAAACGATCGGAGAAGGGGCTTTCCATAATTGCTTCAATCTTGTCTCAGTGTATATTCCTAGCAGCGTAACCTCCATAGGCAGTAGTGCTTTTAGTAATTGTAATAATCTAAATCAAGTTTTCTCATTGATTCAGAGCCCATTTGCTATTAATCAAAATGTATTCACTACATATTCTACTACTACTTTATTTACCCCTAAGGGTACAAAATCTGCCTATTTGGCAAAGTCAGGATGGAAGAAGTTTACAAATATCAATGATGAGCAAAAGCGTACCATTCATGTTGCAACGGCAGGTACATTATCAAATTTTATTTCAGATTGCGAAAAGTATTATCTTGAAGAACTGACAGTGACAGGAGAATTGAATGGTACAGATATACGTTTTATAAGGAATATGTCAGGAATAGATTACATAGAATATATGAATGATATTTCTGACCCATATGGGGACATAAATACTGCCGGAAAACTTAAAACGCTAGACATCTCGAATGTTAATATTGTTGGAGGAGAAGTCTATTATTGTCGTACTACAGGAACAGCTCGATATGAATGCTATAGTTCAGAAGATAATAAAATTACAAGTTATATGTTTTATAAATGTAAACTGACGTCAATAAGAATTCCAAATAGCGTGACCTCCATTTGCTCTAATGCTTTCGTTGATACGGGATGGTATAATAACCAACCTGATGGATTAGTATATGTTGGTAATTTTGCATATAAGTATAAGGGGACAATGCCTTATAATACATCTATTACAATTAACAATGGTACAGTTGGAATAGCAGAATTCGCCTTCTCTGGCTGCAGCGGTTTGACCTCCATAACCATCCCCAGCAGCGTGACGAACATTGGAGATTATGCTTTCTCTTATTGCAGTAGTTTATACACCATTGTTTCGGAAATTGAGAATCCATTTGCAATTGGAGATTATGTATTTTATCATTATAACAGGGACCTTTATGCCACAGCCAAATTGGTCGTCCCTCCTGGAAAAAAGTCGGCTTACCAAAATACGGCAGGATGGAGTAAGTTCCAAAATATTATTGAAGTAGGAGGGCTTGGTTACGAATTTGAGGTTGATGGAATACGTTATAAAATTGGAGAGAACAATACTGTTTCTGTCATATATGGATCAACGAGAACCGGCAATATTGTGATTCCGAGTCAGGTGGTATTTGATGGCAAGATATATACTGTAACAGGTATAGATCTTGAAGCATTTAGTTATAGAGGCCCGACCTCTGTTTCTATTCCCAGTTCTATATCATATGTAGGGCCATATGCATTTGATGATTGTTCTAGCTTATCTGCTGTTTACATAACGGATCTGGAAGCTTGGTGTAAAATTACTTTTTCCGGTCTTTCTGTTTCGAATCCTCTTGAAATTGCTCATCATCTTTACTTAAATGGTACTGAAATAAAGGATTTGGTAATACCAGATGGTATTACGAGCATAAGAGGTATGGCCTTTATAGGTTGTAGTAGCCTAACCTCTATCATGATACCCAATAGTGTGACATCCATTGGTGGTTCTGCATTCGCTAAATGTAGTGGCTTAACCTCTGTAACCATCCCCAACAGCGTGACGAGCATAGGCTATCGTGCTTTCGCTGAGTGCAATGAACTGAGTTCCTTGTTAATACCCAGCAGCGTGACGTCTATCGGAGGTTCTGCTTTCTATGGTTGCGAGGACCTTGTTCGGATAGTTTCTTGCAGCAAGGTACCGCCGACATGTGAAAGCGGTGCATTCTCCTCAAAAGCCTATTGTACGGTGTGGGTTCCTATGGGATGCAGAGAAGCATATTTGAAAGCTAACGAATGGAAGGATTTTAAGGAGATTAAGGAAATTGACGGTGATATTAATCTTGACGGCAAAGTTAATATAGCCGATATTGATGCCCTTGTGACATATATCATGCATGGGACTCCTGCAATCTATGGAACAATAGCCGACTTGAACAACGATGAGAACGTGAATGCGGCAGATGTGGTGACGCTCGTCAATTTGTTGAATAATGGTGGACTGAGCACGGAATTCCAGCCATATTTTGGCAACGATAATGGTAATTCGGTAGTGACTTCGATTGTTTGCACACTGAATAATGATCGAAAAGAAGCAATACAACTGACGAAGTGTGAGCTGTACTGCAATAATAGTCTGGTCAGTTATAAGAGCTATTCTGGAGGTTCAAGTTCAACTGTGGCTGCAGGAGGAAGCAAGGATTGTTCCTTTACCGGTCTTTCGATGCCCGCCAACAGTTCAAACTTCTCTGTCGTTTGGTATTATACCTACAACGGCGAGGACTTCGCTTACCGCTGCGATTTGACGGAGTAAGGACACAGGAGGGACACAGAAGGGTTGGGCTCTTCTGTGTCTTTTTGGGTAGCGATTATTGGCCGTTAAGTATATTTAACGCAAAAATCTGTGTATTTTTGATACGAATTCAAGCTTTTTGTATACCTTTGCACCCAAACTTATATGATATACACATTTTTACTTTTAAACTAGCACAATTATGGAATCAAAAAAAATCTTTTTCGCGTCGTTTGCCGTATTAGCTATGGCAGGTGCAATGGTTTTGTCTTCCTGCACGAACAAGGCAGAAGACTATTCTTACAGCCCCGAAAAGGCTCATGAGAACATTTTGAATGAGTACAAGGCTAATTTCATCAAGTACTTTGGTGAAGTGAATCCTAATGAAACTTGGGACTTCTCTGAGAGAGGTAGTCAATTGGCAGGTTTTGCTGGCACACGTGGTAATGGTTATTTCAAGAAAAGCGAGAACGTGCAAGACATGAAGGACAATCTGTCATACGGCTATAACTGGAATCATAGTAACGATCATTCAAGCGAAATCAATGAAATTGGCAGGTTGTACTGGGATAAATATATTAAAGATGCCATTGATGCAGCACCTGAATCTGATTGGATTCCATCTGGAAAAATTATATTCGACGTGCTGATTACAACACAGGATCAAAATTCAAGCGCAGGATATTTTACTTGGGGCATTGCAGGGACTGAACAAGGAGATCTCTTCATGAGACAGGTAAGTCCTAATAACGGCAGAAATTGGAAGAATGGCAACACGGGTCAGCAGCATACCAGCAGTCTTGACTTCAACATGATTCCTGATGATGTCACGTGGTTTACCAGCCACACTGCGCAGAATCAGCATAAATATCAAATCGATTATAATACCAACTCTAACAAAATTACTAAATTCAAGAATGTTACAGTGACTATACCAGAAACTGGTAAAACATATACATTCTGGTGCTTCAAGTGTGACGAATCACGCTATGCTGATTATAAAGA
>JAEEGF012380361.1_pt1 | contig 18347 bp, 18 predicted proteins | sample 9134171 | NCBI WGS metagenome assembly JAEEGF01 (sample SAMN16246542, study PRJNA631951) | gut metagenome | biome: gut microbiome; feature: rumen; material: AP-attached | host: Bos | place: Iran: Karaj | collected 2018-10
CCTTGTAAAAATATTTTTTGCTATCTATTTAATAATATTGTTTTATATGTTAAATTATATTACATAAAACACAAGGAGGGATATATGAAAAATATTTTAAAATCACTTTTGGCAGTTGCCGTTGTTGCTTTTGGGATAGCACCTGCCGTTGCATTTCCTGATGTTTCAAGCGATCATTGGGCAGCAGCACAGATAAATCTGTTATCTGAACAGGGAGTAATTGTCGGCTATCCTGACGGTACATTCAAACCTGATGACAACGTAACAAGAGCAGAATTTGCGGCAATGGCAATAAGAGCATTGAAACAGGAGCATACAAAAGTTGTACAGCCCGTACATTTTTCTGATGTATCGGAAGAACACTGGGCATACAATGATATTCAAAAAGCACTCTATTTTGATTTGATTTCATGCGACAAAGAAGGTGACCTGTTCAGACCTGATGATTCAGTATCAAGAGCGGAATCTTTATCTGTTGCGGTTAACGCACTTACAACAGAAACAATAAGTATTGCAAAAGCAAAAGAAGTTTTGGCTCAACAATATGTCGATGCAAATACAATTCCGGAATGGTTTATAATTCCTGCAGGTAAAGCTGAAATTTTGGGGATGATTGTTGTTGCACCTTCAGCAAAACAAGCAGCTCTGGAAGCAGACAGACCGGCAACAAGAGCCGAAGTTACCGCAATTTTATTCAACATGATGGAGCAGGCAAAACTTAACCCTAACGCTAAACTTGCAGAAGCAATGAGAAAGAAAACCGGCGAAGGTTTTGTTATTGATTCTGCGACAGTACAGGGAAGTGTTGGTACAATTCCGGCAGGAACAATCGTTCCTATTAAGCTGACAACATACATCAGTACCCAAACCTCAGACGGCGGTGCTTTGTATACAGCATCTGTTCCTCAAAACTATGTTACAAGAGAAAAATTTATCTTAGTCAGAGAAGGTGCGGCACTAAAAGGACAGCTTTTAGATGTTCGTCCCGGCAAATACTTTGTAAGAAATGGCGTTCTGATTTTGAAAAACACTCTTATTACAACCGACAACGACCAGACCGCAACCTTTGACGCTTTGGGCGAAATTGTAAAAGACAGAAACTGGTTTATGAAATTCGTAAGATGGGCCTTCAAAGGCGAACAGCTTGAAGTGCCGGCAGAAGGCACAGTCAATATGAAGCTGCTGCAACCGATTCGTGTAGACCTTACAAACGGCTGGATTTACGAATAGGGGTAAATGTTATTTAAAGTAACACCCTTACAAGCAAAAATACCTGATTTTACATCAGGTATTTTTTTGCATAAAATTTACAAAACGCACGTTTATTTACAAAGAATGTGTTTTTTGGTATTATTCATATTAGGGATAATAGCAGATAAAGAGGTAAAATATGTCAGGACATTCAAAATGGGCAAATATAAAGAATAAAAAAGCCAAAACAGATTCACAAAAAGCCGTAGTATTTCAAAAGTATTCAAGAGAATTAATAGTTGCAGCAAGACTGGGCGGGCCGGATCCTGCCGGCAATTTCAGACTAAGAACAGCTATTGAAAAAGCAAAAGCTGCCGGTCTTCCTAACGACAATATTAAACGAGCAATAGAAAAGGGTGCCGGTGCGGGTGCTTCCGATAATTACGAAGAACTGACATACGAAGGATATGCAGCAGGCGGAGTTGCTGTCGTATTAGAAGCAATGACAGACAACCGCAACAGAACCGCAGGAGATGTCAGAAGCATATTTACAAAATTCAACGGCAACCTGGGGGAAACAAACTGCGTCAGCTGGATGTTCGATAAAAAAGGGAGCATTGAATTTGATTCCTCTGTTGATTTTGATAAACTCTTTGAAGCCGCAATAAATCTTGATGCGGAGGATGTAACAGAAGAAGATGACGGCACCTATAAGGTTATTACATCTGTGGAAAATTTCCAGTCGGTAGTTGAAGGTCTTGAGGCAGAAGGGTTTAAAAGCACAACCGCAGAATTTACAAGAATTCCGCAAAACAATATTGAAATTACGGATGTAAAAACGGCAACATCCGTTATGCGTTTAATTGAAAGACTAGAAGAACTGGATGATGTCCAAAACGTATACGCTAACTGCGATATACCGGATGAGATTGCAGAACAGGTAGAGGTATAATCTTGCTGGAGAAGATTGAAAAAATTTCCAAAATCTTAAACGAAAGCTATAGCGAAAAATCTTTGCTTCACGCCTTGGGAGATTTCTTTTCCCGCACCTTCGGTGTTGAAAGTTTTTATATAGAAATTAATGGTCAAAAACACGAAGATAAAGCACTTTTGGAAAAGGATCACGTAAAATATCCGCTGTTTAAACATAAACGCAGCATCGGAAATTTATGTTTTTCAAATGACAGCGAAGAACTAAAGAATTTCCTGCAAATTGCGGCACCCTTCATTTCACTGAAGGTTCAAAATCTCATTTTGACTGAAAAAATGCAAAAAAATATCAATTTCCACGAAACAATGAAAGATATTGCCAAAATTATTGAAACGCAATACGAACTTTCCTACGTTGTTCCAATTATCGGTGAAATGATAGACAAGTTCTTTGAAGATTACCTGTTATATATCTTCCTGAGAAACGAAAACTCAGGTGTTAATCATCTGGCTTGGCCTGTTGCCTGCAAAGATGAAAACATCCTGGGCATTATTAATCAGTTTGAAGAAAAAATATTTACTGATGACAAACACCTTTTGGCATTGCCTTTAAAAAGCGAGGGTAAAAACGTCGGAGTTCTGGTTGCAAAAAGTACCGATGAACCCATAACAGAAAAAGATGAAGAGTATTTGACCCAGCTTTCAGGACAAATCGCAACAACAATAAACAGAGCAAATGTTTATGCCGAAATTTTGAAACACGCAACCCTTGACGCTTTGACCGGTTTTTATAACAGACGGCAGCTTGAAGAACGTATAAGACAAGAGGTTTCAAACGCTAAACGTCAGAACGCACCACTATGTGGCATTATGACAGATATTGATTATTTCAAAAGCGTTAATGATACATACGGACACGCTGTCGGCGATCTGGTCTTGAAAACAATAGCAAAAGTTATTCGCAGTCAGCTTCGTGAATACGATATTGCCGGCCGCTACGGAGGAGAAGAGTTTTCAATTCTTTTGCCGTTTACCAAAATTGAAGAAGCACAAATGGTTGCAGAACGTCTGAGAAAATCTATTGAAGATAAAGTTATAGATATCTCAAAAGTTAATCCTGATGCCGATGTAAAAGAAATTAAAGTAACAATAAGTCTTGGAATTTACGAAATAAAACCTGACGACAAAGAAGATGATTTATTGAAAAAAGCAGACAAAGCTTTATATGAAGCTAAAAATACCGGACGTAATAAGGTTGTAGTGCAGAATGTGTAAATTTGAAAAAATATGTAAAAATATTGAACAAACAAAAGAGCTTGCCAAAAAGTTTGCAAAACTGATTGAAAAAGACGGTTGTTTTGTTAATCTTTACGGTGAAATCGGTGCCGGTAAAACCGCTTTTGTAAAACTCGTCGCAGATGCAATAGGAGTAACTGAAAAAGTTACAAGCCCCAGTTTTGTAATTTTGAACGAATACCACAGTGCAAATATTCCCGTTTATCATTTTGATCTATACCGGTTGGAAAACGAGGGTGTAAAGACAATAACAGATGAACTTCGGGAATATTCTGAAGGCAGATGTATAACATTCGTTGAATGGGCAGAATTTTCCCAAAACGAAATCCCGTTCAATCATATAAAAATAAACGTAACCTATGAAGACGACGAGGCCAGAAAATATTCTTTCGAAGGTTTTGGAGATAAATGTAAACAGGTAGTGGAGGGCTTAAGTCAATGAAGATTTTAGTTTTTGATACCTGTTTGGATAAAATGTATGTCACACTTGCGGAGGATAACAAAATTCTTGCCTCTGAAATTATCACAAATAAGGATAACAAGTACCATTCCGCGTTTTTAATTTCAACTATAAAAAAAGTTTTGAAAGAAAATCAGCTTACCCCAAAAGACCTAGATGCTATAGGAACAAACATAGGCCCCGGAAGTTTCACCGGTATTAGAGCATGCACGACAGTTGCAAGAATGATGGCACAACAACTTAATATTCCTGCCGCCGGAATTTCTTCACTTGAAATTTTGGCAAAAATTGCACCGAAAAATTCAAAGCCGCTGGTCGCTCTTGACGCAAGAAAAAATTGTGCTTATTTATATGTTGACACAGTCATAAAAGGTGCTGTACAATTAGAAAAAGTTGAGCAAATTATAAAAGGCGGGGAATATTTTGTCATAACAGACGACAAGCTCAACGAAAGTTTAGGAGGAATATCGTACCAGCAGGCAACATACAAACTCGGGGAAATCCTTGCCGATTTGGCGTACAAGAAATTAAACGCACAGGAGTGCAAATGGCAAGAGCTTAAACCACTGTATATTCAGCCGCCACCGGTTTATTAGGACAATTAATAAATTTAAATTATATATCTGATGAGAATTGGGGCTATTCAAAATTTTAATATTGGGAGTATTGGAACTTACAGAAGTAAGCTCTCAGAGAGGGTTTATCCTCAATCAACTATACAAGCCGATTCTTTCCAAAAATCAAGCTCTGTAAGCTTTGGAACCAGATTTGAAACCTTGTTTCCTTCCGCCTTTTTCAGAAAGATTTTGAAAGAAGGTGTGAGCTGCGCATACACGAATATTCCCCTGATACCAAAAGAGGATTTCCGTGTTCTTGAGGCACTTGAGGGCTTGAATGTACCTATTCATCTGGATTTGGCTTACCTGAATAAATACAAACCAAATCTTTATTCCATGGAGCAAAGAGTACTGAAATTTTTAAATGCCGAAAGCAAAAAACATCCAAACAGAACCATTGCCGAACTTATGATTGCAAAATGCCAATCCGCTGAAAAAACAATGAGAGTCAAACAGGTTGAAAACTTAAATAAACTTATTGTAGAAGCAAGAGCTCTGCCAAAAGAGGATTTTTCATCCCTGAGATTTTTTGCCATGGATTATGTTAAGCGCCTCACCTCCCAAAATCCACAGGGAATCATCCTTGATCCGAAAAAATTATCCGCATTAGTAAAAGACATGAATATAAAAGACAAAAAACTTGAAAAAACCTTGCTAAAAAGAATTGATAAAATTCCATCCGAAGAAAATTCACTTGACGCATACATCTATGAAAGAGTAAAACTGGCGCAAGGCACTGAACTGTCCCAAAGAGAAAAGGAACAATTAAGCCACAAAATTTCACTAAATATTCTGTCGCCGTCCGTTGCCTCTGATGAACATTTTTATCCACAGGCACTCTACAGGGCAGAGGAAAGTTCCGGAAAGCATAAGGGCGAGCCCTTTAGAGTAAGCTTTTTAACTTCCAAGTATATGAACGAAATTAAACGTGATATGAAACCTGATGATTTTATAGAAGCGTGCGAATTTGATGTACCGCTAAATCTGCAGGAGCACATAAACCGTCTAACCGAAATACATTCAAAATGGCGTGCTGAGCACAAAAGCAAAGATGCTGACAAACTTGCTCAATACATTCTTACCCTGAAACTTGAAGCGGAAAAACGTTCAAAATACGTCACGCTGGATATCAGCGCCTTAGAAAAAATGCTTGGCGCCGAAAAACTAAAAGATTACACCGGGTTAATCAAAGGGTTTCTTGATATAAACGTTTAGACAGCCGACAAATTGCCTTATTTTATTTTACCACTTGCAAATTTTCAAAAAAAAGCGTACAATAGTAGTGGTCATTAATGGTTTCTTTAAAACCAATAGTATACAATCAGGAGAAAAACAATGTACGAAGACGAACAATTAGTCTGCGAAGACTGTGGAAAAGAGTTTACTTTCACAGCAGGCGAACAGGAATTTTATGCTGAAAAGGGTTTGGTAAACAAACCGAAAAGATGTCCGGAATGCAGATTGGCACGCAGAAAGAACAATCGCAAAAAAAGAAGAATGTATGATGCTGTATGTTCAAAATGCGGAGCACAAACTCAGGTTCCGTTTAAACCCGTTCCGGGAAGGGATGTTTTCTGTAAGGAATGTTTCCAACAACAAGCCGAAGCAGAACCGGCACCGGAAGAAGCATAATAATATAAGTGAATATTCAAAGAGAAACAGAGGAAAGACAAATCTTTCCTCTGTTTTTATATTGTAATACAACTGTTTAAATATTCTATTGTATTAACCTTTTCTTCGTACAAATACTTTATAAAGTCCAGAAATGCCGGCTCTTTCGCCGAAACTATAAGGTTTATCTCAACCCCTTCCGTGCAAAAGGGCTCGTAATCATACACAACATAGCTGTTATATTTGCTTTTCCATTCTTTTCTTTCCACCTGACCGTTATTCTCATCAATTATATCTTCAAGCCACGGCAAAAGCTCCTGGTTAATATTTTTCATTTCCAATCGATTGAATCTGACGCAATCATTCCCAATAAACATATAATTTACTCCACAATATCTGTATACAAAAATTTTAACTGCCGGATAAAACAAAATAATCACCTTAATGTACAAAACTCGTTCGTCATTTTTGGCTATCTTAAAAAGTTTAAAATATTGATAATTTTGGGCGTGTTTACATAACTTAATATACGTATAAAATTTATCAATTTTCGAAAGAGTATATACTTTATATATATAATTAACCAAATGAGGATGATTATGAGTTTTGCAAACAATATGCGAATATGGAGCAACCTAAACTGCGGTTTGGCATCATTGGTGTCCTATGGGCAAATGCGCCAGAGCGGCGTGACTCCTTATTATGCTACGGCGGGACTGTTTGGCAATTTGGCAAACGGTTTTATTCGTAACGAAATGGCATATGGTATGCAGCTTATGGGCAATCCGGTAGGTAATAATATCAACATGTTTGCAGGATACGGTAACCCGATATCAAATTCCATCGGTACCATCGGCATAATGTCCGCGTGCAGCCCATGGATGTTTTTCAACATGGGATATTGCAACCCAATGCAGATGTATACGCCGTTTAATTTTGGTCATTTTGGCTTATTCTGCTAACAGCTTTTGAAGGAAGTATTACAGAAATTATTGCAACGTATGTCCAGAATACGAATTGTAATTGCGGCCTGAAAAATATTGTGTCCACAAGTCCGTGGAACATCAGTGCCCATATTGCAATTATTGAGACTGACAAATATATCAGTTTTTCTGTATCATCAGATTCAATAATAAACTTTACCGCATCTTTTGACAGAATTATCAAAAAGCCCAAAAAAGCTACCAGGGCAAAGATTCCGCTTTCAACCGCCGTTTCAAGATAAATGTTATAAGCACTCAAAGCGTCAAATCCTGTTTTCATATAAAGCCCATAAATTTCACGGAAATTCTTATTCCCAACACCGATACCCAAAAGCCAATTGTCTTTGAACATTTCCAGTGCGGAATGGTACACGTTGAACCTGAAGGAATTTGAGGAATCCGCACGCATCGCAAATATGGATAAAAACCGCAATCTCAGAGAATTTACAAACATTATCGCCGCAATAAATAATCCTGTTGCTGCACCAATAATTGATAAATATAATTTTTTATAAGTTTTCCAGAAGAATTTTGCAGAAACCAAAAACACGCAGCCCAAAATCAGCATCAATGCCAAATATGCGCCTCTGCATCCGGTCTGGAATATTGTAAACACTCCCAATAGCGAAAAACATAAAGTTATTATTGTTAATTTCAGATGTCTTTTACGTGCAAAATAAAAAACCGAACCCAGTATTACCGGGAAACACGCAACAAGATATCCGCCAAACAGATTCGGATTCAGCGGCAATAAAGTGCCGTAAACCCTTGAAATAACATCCTCCGGATTCAGCATAGATGTATCCTGCCAGGTTGAAATTGCCTCAAGATGAATAAACGTCTGCATAAAGCCGATAACAATTTCACCTGCTGCGGCAGCACCAATAGCCAAAAGCAGCCATTTTATATGACTTTTATTAGATTTTAAATATTGCACTACAGAAAAATAAAACCCTATATATACAAAGGTTTTGAAAAATCCCTTCAAACTTTGTGCAAAAAGAGTTGATCCGCACAAGCTTATAACAACTATCATAAAATATGCGACTATCCACACTTCAAAATCTTTAAATTCAATCCTTTCACCATTTTTGCACAACAGTTTCAGGGCTGTCATAAACATTACAACAAGTGCAAAAAATCCTATCGCATCCGAAGGCATAAAGGTTGATGCCAAAAACACGACACAAACCAAAGGTAAAATTACCCTATCCAAATTTTGCAAGAAAAAACTGTTTTCATACAAATAACTAAATTTATTTTGTGAAAATTCTAAAATTTTATTGAACATCGTCAGTAGTATTCATATCTTTTTTAAGGGCCTTATTGTCAACAGCGTCAACAACCTGTATATCAGATACAGAGCCGGTAAATCTGTAATTTGCACCTTCAAGTGTAATAGGCAGTCCGACTTTTATTTTATTTCCGCCCACAACAGCGCCATCTTTTGTTATTTTTGCTTTATCCGTTAAGGTTACAACAATATCAAACAAATCTGGCTGAGCCGGATCTTCAACGACTATAACAACTTTTTTGGTACTTGGAGTTTGCAATACAATTTTTCTTCTGTCAACTTTAACATCAATTATGTCCAAGTCGGAATACGGAACGTTTCTTATACTAATAAAGGTCTTGTCGCCTGTCTTGATTGGGATTTCATCACCCGAAATAGTCACACCGCGCATATAGACCTTAAACGTAATATTGGAGGTTGCTTCAATCTTCTTGTCAGCAGTTTGTCTATAACCCTTGAAGGTCACAAAGCCGACTATAAGAGCGATAAATACGCATCCTATTATAATTAGGTCAACCATCTTAAATTTTTTCAGAAACTCTTTTACCTTCTCCATAAAATAATCTCCTTATTACAACGTCAGAGCTTTTACAGCTTCCAAAAGTTCATCAATTGTTGTTGTTGCACAACCGAACTGACGAACAACAATACTTGCCGCAATATTACCGATAACCGCCGCATATACCGGATTTATTCCGGCCGCCAGTGCCAGCGAATAAACCGCTGTGACAGTATCTCCGGCACCTGTAACATCAAAAACTTCCGATTTATTGAATACAGGAATCTTTGTATATGTATCTCTTGGCTCTGCCACAAACATACCGTCAGCACCACAGGTAATCAATATTGATTTTGCACCGGTTTCAGACAATAGCGTTGAGCCGGCTTTCTTGAGGTCGTTTTCGCCTTTTATTGAAAATCCGACAGATTTTTCGGTATCAGGCAGATTTGGAGTCATAGAAGTGATATTTTTATATGAGCTCAAATCCCTTTGAGCATCAACAACTACGACTTTACCAAGTTTATTTGCCATTTCAATTGTAGAGTTGATTACCCTATCCGTTAATGTTCCGATGTGGTAATTTGAAAGAATTACTGCATCATAATCCGGCAAAACGCGTTCTATATTTCTTATAATTTTATTTTCTGTATCAGCACAAATGTCGCCCTTTGACTGTCTGTCGATGCGGACAATCTGCTGAGTTATTGAGGTTGTTATTGAACCCGAAATCCTTGTTTTTACGATAGTTTTTCTGTCTTTATCACGAACAATTCTTGAACAATCGATATTTGAATTTTCAAAAGTATCATACAAAAGATCAGAATAATGATCGTTACCGGCAACACCAATTACCCCTGTTTTGTTTTTGCTGAGTGTTGCAACGTTGTGCGCCGCATTTGACGCTCCGCCTAGGATTAATTTTGTCCTTGTATGCTGCAAAATCAAAACGGGTGCTTCTCTTGAAATTCTTTCGGCGTCACCGTATATCATTTCATCCAGCGCCAAATCACCGACAACAAGCACTCTTGGTGTTTCCAGCTTTTTTATACTTTCTATAAGTTTATCTTTATCGAGGTTCATATTTCAACTCTCCTTGTTCCTATATTCTACCATAAACAAAATAAATATAAAAGAATATAATATATGGCTAAAACAACGATAAACAGGAGTTTTTAAACTATTTATTAAGTTTTGTAAATACAAATCGCAAAATTTAGCAATTTTTCCGCTTGAGAATACTTTATATTAATATATAAAGCTCTCTCTTCTTATTTAAACGGATAGGCCTTGGTATTAACAAGGTCTTTTTTTTATGCTAAAAAGCGCCTATAAAGGCGCTTTTCGTAATTTATATTATTTCAGCATTTGTTTATATAAATCTTTTTCCTTTTGTGAAAGTTTTTCGGGGAGAACGATTTTTATTTTTGCATTTAGGTTTCCGTAACCACCCGATTTTTTTGGCAATCCGAGATTTTTAAGCCGCAGAGATTTACCGCTTGAGGTCATTTCCGGAATCGTTATTGTGATGTTTCCGTGCAGAGTTTTTATCTCTTTTTTGCACCCAAGGACTGCCTCTGGCGGCGTAATTTCAACTTCTTTTGTCAAATCTGTCCCGCTTATTTCGTATTCAGGATCGGCGGGAGTTATAATCAGGTATAAATCACCTTTCTGACCGTATTTATCCTGTCTGCCTTCACCTTTAAGCCGTATCTTTTGACCTGATTTCGCTTCTTTTGGAAGTTTTACCTTAATTGATTTTGTTTCATTGACGATTCCTGTACCTCCGCAGTGCGAACAAAACCCGCCGCCGGGAGGGCATTGTGTACATTTTCTCATATCCTGAAATTTAACGGATATAGGAGAATCTGAGAATAAATCTTTTGCCGTTACATTAAGAGTTTTTGTAACATCTAAATCTGCACTCTTTGGAGGTGCTTGTCTTTTTTGTCTTGTATACGTCTGCCCTCCACCCATTGAGCCGAGATCTCCGAAATCAAAACCCGAAAATCCGCCACGGCTACCTCCGGAAGCTCCGCCGCCCATCATATCACCAAACAGTGAACTGAAAAAGTCGGAAAATCCGCCCATATCTCCGCCGCCAAAGCTGAATTGCTGATATCCGTTTCCTCCATGGAAACCGAAATTTTCAAATCCCGGAGGAGGTGTATAATCTGCACCGCCCTGCCAGTTTGAGCCCAAACTGTCATATCTTTGGCGTTTTTGTTTATCACCTAAAACCTCGTAGGCCTCATTTATTTCTTTAAATTTTTCTTCAGCTTCTTTTGTTTTATTCACATCAGGATGATATTTACGCGCGAGTTTTCTGAAAGCAGATTTTATTTCCGAATCTGTCGCATCACGTTTTACACCTAAGGTTTCATAGTAATCTTTGTATTTCATATTACAAATCTCCTACTTTAATTCTAATATAAAATAGGAGATTTTTTGTATTTTTAATTATTTCTTAATGATGTAAAACTATACGGACCTGAATTCGTCACACATTTCTCTTATTTGTCTCAGTGCCGAATTATATGATCTATCGTCATTTAAAAAATCCATAATATTATTTTTGCTTCCGTAGACAAGAGGTCTTGTCAGCTCGATTTGCTGGCGAGGATGGAGGACTGATACTTCTAACATATGTTTTGCCATATCCTCGGGATCCTGATAGATTTTAAACGCCACCCCTCTCGCCTTAAGATTTTCGCCAAGATTTGCCGTACCCTCCGTAATTGACGGGTATTTTGAACGGTCAGATATTTCATTGACACGCAATCTCATAGCTTTAAAAAGATCCCTGATTTTTGCCGGTACGTCCATTTTTACGAAATCCTTTTTGTATGTAACTGGTTTTATATAATCAAATTTTATCATAATTTTCTCCGATTTTAAATACCCGTATTACGCAACTAAGTCCAAACTCTGAATAAAATGAGGTTTAAACGTTGCATATTCCGCCGCCTCCATTGCTTTCGTCTGCTCACCGAGTTTTATCAGATTTTCAATAGACAATGCTGGGTTAAGGGACTTATCTAATTGAGGTTTAGCAGTATTTATCAGCAATTCTTCTGATTCCCTTGAGGAGTTATACAAATCACCAAAGTATCTGTCATAATGCATTTTTGATTTTTTATTCATGTCTTTAAGAATTGACTGATATTCATTATATAACGGACCCAAAGTTACCTTACCCTGACTTGCATCATATTTAACATGCTCCGGATGATAAACTTTTTGAACACCTTTTCCTGAAATCTGTAATTCGCAAATATGACCGTCTTCTGTCACAAAGTTCATTTGAGCTGTTGTATAACCGGATTTTTTAATAGCATCCTGAGCATTTTTATCCAAAGATTTCAACTTATATTTTGTCAAATCAATATCAGCATCACAGGTTACAATACTGAATTTTTCGCCTGTTGCCAATTGCATTTTTTTGATTTGATTAATTTGCCTGTCAGAAAAATATGCAACCCCCTGAGGTCCTCTGTAGTTACAAAACTTTGTAACTCTGAAAGGTTCAATACCCGTGTTCAGTCTAAGTTGTTCAAGTAATTTGGGATTTATACCGAAGGCCTCCAGTTTTTCAATAGTTGTAAGATTTCTATTTAAAGCATCCTTCATCATTCCCAGCATTAAATTATTATAAACAGGTTCTACCTGTTTTTCTGCAAGTAATGTCTTCACCTCTTTGGCAAGCGATTTTGCAGTTTTTAACTCGGCTTCAGACAGTTCCGAACTTTTTGTAAGATATCTGGTTACCATTTGTTTTTCACTTGCGGTTAGAGGTTTTCCATTTATCACAGCCCTGTTTATAACCTCATTAAAATCTCTTGCTGTCAGATTTGGCAGGGTTATACGCGCACCAACAGAATCTTTTACGATTTTACGGGCTTCAGCATCTGTTGCAATCACAAGCTCATCTTCGGTAATAACTCTTTTTAATTTTGAAAATATTGAATTTGAAGATTTAGCCCTAATTGAAAATTCAGCACCCGGGAATACCTTGTTCAGCATTCTTTCAACTCCGGGTTTCTCTTGTAAAAATAGCTTTTCAAGTCTTAAGGATATGTTACCAAGCTCTGCTTGTGCCATAATATCTTTTTTTAATGCTTTACCGGTAATTTCCCTGACCGGATTCGGCAAATCTAAAGTTTTTGGACAGGCAGGAAAATGTACACCGGGTTTTGGTACATAATATCTTGCACCCATCTCAAATTCTTTTTGTAAAATTTTTGCACTATCTTTACCGAATTTCAAAAAACCTTTAACATTGCCCAATCCCTTGGTCAACGTTTTTTGAATGCCCGTTGATTTTGTAGCAAACTTTAGAAGTTTTACCGCTAAATTCATATAATATCCCCTATACATTAATAAAGAATTTTTGCAGAGTAAAATTGACTAAAAAAAAACGGATATTACAAATTTGTAATATCCATTTTATATAAATAGCGTAAATGTGGTTAAACTTATCTAAGACTTACTCTTACAGCAGGTCCTTTTTGTTCGATATCAACTTTGTTTTCTCTAGCTAACCAGCCAAGACCTAAATCTGCAAAGTTGCCTTTCAAATCTAATTCTTTTTTCATCTTTGCAAAAGAAGTTGTTCCGTTTTCGTGTAAGTAATTGTAGATTTCTCCAGCTGAAAATCCGATTTGTTCTTCTAATGTCAAGCTAACTTTTTTTGCCATGGTTTGTCTCCTTTGATTAATTGTATGTGTAACACTTTTTCTATACTTATAGTAATGCTTTTTCCTCTTTTTGACAATCAATACAAAGGTGTAAATTTTTACATCTTTTATGCTAAAATATACTCTGTAAGGAGTATTGATATTGCTAATTGTTGGAAGTATTGCGTCTGACAAGACAACAATGCTTAGGGATAAGTATGTTAATTTGTTAAATTCGGGGGTTCCTTCTTCCGAAATACTTGTCCTTGTGCAAAATTCCACACTAAAAAATGATTTTACCGAAAAAACACTTGAAAAACTGCTAATTCCATCTGTTGAAAAAATGCAGGTACATTCCTTTTATTCCCTTGTTTATAACACAGTATGCGACAACTGGGCTTTTCTGGAGGAACGCAATATCTTTGATAATCCTGTTATTTTGCCTAATATGGCAGGGCTTGAGGTTTCTCAATTCATCTTTAAAGATATTTTAAAAGAGGTTAAGTTTAAGGGCTACAACTCAAGGATGTCATTGCTGCACCAGATTTTCAGGAGATATTCACTTATTGTACAAAACAACCTCAGCACAGATGAAGTAACCCAAAGGGCAGAAATTTTAAAGGAGGGTTTTTCCGAAGACGCAGACCTTACAATAAAAAAATTCATGAAGAAAACACTTGAGCTGAGAGATTTTGACTATTTGCGTCAGTGTTTGCTCTTCAACTTTATTTATAAAAACACAGACTATTTTAAGGATATAAAATACCTTATCGTTGACGATGCTGACGAATTAACACCAATTTGTCTTGAATTTATTAAATATCTCGCACCACAACTTGAAGATTATTTTATCTCAATAGATCCGCTGGGTTCAAGCCGTTGCGGCTACTTGAGTGCAGATAAAAACAACTACACGAAACTCAAAACTATATTTGATGAAAACACTATTCCCGCACGAGAAAACCAAGAGCTCCTTGACAGAGGACTAAAACTGTTCAACAACGCAAGATGTGACGAAGAAAATATACTCGACGGCTTTAGGTATGAAACCTGTGCGAAACGTTCCGCAATGATTGATGAAGCCATAGAAAAGATAAATAAACTCATACACGAAGATAAGGTTAATCCCTGCCAAATTGCCGTAATTTCACCCGTCATTGATGAGATGCTTAAATTCTCTCTACGGGAAGGAATAAAAAATAACATCAATCTTCTGTACCTGTCAGGAAGTGAAAAACTTATTCAAAACCGGCTTGTAAAAGCTGCCCTTACTATTTTGAAATTAAATACTGATTTAAAAAATTCTCTTAACGAATTTGATATAAGAATAATCCTTTCAGAGTTTTTGCAAATCCCGCTTAAATATTGCGAAGAAATTCTGGAAAACTTCCACCGGACTAAAGTTCTTGCACCGTACGATTTTTCGGACGAGGAATACAGCGAAAAATATTCAAAACTCATTAACTTAGTAAATGAACTGTCCGGTTCAAAAGATAAAATTTCAGAACAACTTGTAAAAATATACAACGAACTGTTCTGCCTCAACACAACAAGTTTCAACGAAATAAACAAGTACAACTTCTTCATCAAACAAATTACCGACTTTGAAAACGTCTTCGGAGAAGATTTTAACAAGAGAAAAACTGATATTATTCTTCAGGCACAAAATTCAATTATTGCCGAAAATCCGTATTCCGTCCTTGAAATAAACAAAAATGACCTTATCGTTTCCACTCCGCAAAAAATTATTGACAACCACATAACGACAAAACATCAGATATGGCTTGATATCACAAGCTCGGAATGGATAAAATCAGACACCGGACCTCTGTATAATGCCTGGGTATTCCAAAAAGACTGGTTCAAAAAAGATTACACCCTCGATGATAATTTGACACTGTCAAAAGATAAAACCGCAAGAGTTCTGAGGAAATTATCACTAAACTCAGAATCAAATATCTATTGTTATTCAAGTCTTTTTGATTCTAACGGGATTGAGAACTTCGGAGGAATAGAAAACTATATTATTACTTCAGATGAAAAAGATAATACGGAGGATAAAAAAGAGCTTAAAATCATTCCGCGAAAAGACCAACAGCCAGTTCTCGATTACAAGGGCGGCCTTATGGGCGTTTCTGCAGTGCCCGGAGCCGGAAAAACAACTATTTTGCTTGCTCTTATAATAAAACTTCTCGAACAGGGCATCCCTCCTGAAAAAATATTTGTTCTGACATATATGGATTCTGCCGCAAGAAACTTCAGAGAACGAATAAAAAAAATAAATAAAAAATCTTCTAAATTACCTAATATAAGTACCATACACGGACTTGCACTAAAAATACTGAAAGAAAACGGAAACTACGAAAAACTCGGACTTAGCGAAGATTTTGAAATTTGCGACGACTCCCAAAGAGGAAGAATACTAAGAGAAATTTCTTATCGCCTCAAGATTGATAAAAAATCTGTTGAAGAATTTGACAGAGCAGTTTCTATATACAAATTTAACGGCGGTAAAAGTGTAAAAGAGCACATTAGCGACAAAAAACTTCTAAGCTTCCTAAACTTTTTCACAATATATCAGGACACTTTAAAGGAATACAACCTTATAGATTATGACGATATGCTCACCGGCTCCGTCAAAATACTTAAAGAAAATCCTGATGTTCTTTCGCACTATCAAGATTTGTGCGAATACATAATTGAAGATGAGGCACAGGATTCTTCCTCCGTTCAGCAGGAATTGATTTCCCTTCTGGCCGGAAAACACGGAAATATCATCAGATGCGGGGATGTAAACCAGTCAATTACCGCAACGTTTTCAAATTCTGACGTGGAGGGATTCAGAAGATTTATAACCGAAAACAAAAATGTTTCTATGGATTGTTCACAGCGCTGCACAGACGATGTGCGGAATTTAGCAAATTCACTTGTAAAAGATGCGTGCTCAAAATCCGAAAGTAAAAACTCTTTCTTCGAGATGTATATGCAACCTATAGAGAACAAAAATCCAAACCCCATGCTGAAAAACGGTGTTTTTTCTCAGATTTTTGAAAATTCGGCGGAAGAAAAAAACTTCGTACTTAAAACGATAAAAGAAACCCTTTCTAAAAATCCTCAGTATACAATCGGAATTTTACTGAGATACAACTACCAGGTAACCGAGTGGCAAAACTTACTGGAAAACAGGGGGCTAAGCGTTATAACAAGAAATCAATGTCTTGAACAAAAGTCTATTTTCAGAGCAATCTTTGCCGTAATGAAAATGGTGCTTTTACCCTTCAATAATAACGTTATTGCTGAGGGATATAAAACACTTGCCGAGCTTGGATTCTATCAGCACGGACCGGAAAAAGATATTGAAAAATACGAGAAATCTTTTATCTCGCTGAACTCGGACAATTTTGAAAATGTCTACCTGCAACAATTCTATTGGGATTTGAATTACTGGGTTTCTCTTTCATACCTGCCGCCAAACGAAATTGCGATAAAAGCCGGGCTTCAATTTTTCAAAAGCGACATAGAAAAATCGAATATTTATCTTATTTCAACCCTGATAAAACGAATTTGTATAAAAGATGATTCTCTGGAATATGCGGTAAATACACTGAAAGAATTATCCAAAAAGCCAAACCTGAGCGGATTTAAGTTTTTCTCGGAAGAAGATGAGGATGACAAAACCTTCCTTCAGGGGAAAGTACAAATTATGACAATGCACAAGTCCAAAGGAGATGAGTTTAACCTCGTATTTTTACCCGAAATGACAGACAAAAATCTGACCCTCGGTATAGATAATATAGGTCTTAAATCATCCGCCTTCATTGAATCTGTAAAAGCACTAACACCAAATAATCAAAAAAGATCCGACTTTGAACTAAAACAAAGTATTCTTGGCGAAAATTTGCGATTGCTGTACGTTGCAATTACAAGAGCCAAGAATCAGCTATTTATAACAACAAGCATAAATGCAAAAAAATACGGAAGGGTCTGCCAAAACGAACCATGCAAAATTTTTGAGGAATTAACGGGAGAGCAAGTATGACAATATATTCACCCAATATGCTGAAAACCTACCAAACCTGTCCGAGAAAGTTTTATTTCCAGTATGCGGAACGGGTAAATATTCCGCGCCTTTCTACGCCTTTTGAAAAAGGTAAAAAAATCCACGCCCTTGCCAATTATTATCTTCAGGGAATAGACATTTCAAAACTTGAGAAGGCATTAAATCCAGATGAATATAGGGTTTGGAAAGCACTATCCCAAAACCCGTATTTTCAAAAAAAATGCTACAAATCGGAATTTCAGCTTTCGTGCAAAATTGATAATTTCTGGATAGGCGGAAGACTTGATGCCGTTATGTCAGATGAGGATAAATATTATATTCTGGACTACAAAACGGGCTCAATACCGGAAAATCCGAAGTTTGACTGCCAAACGATGATTTACCTCCTTGCACTTGATAAACACCTGTCAAATAAAGCTATTGAATTTGTGTATATTGACCTTAAAAATGGCAAAAACCACATAATCTCATTTGATGAAACGGTAAAAACTGATTACATAAAACGTATTTTGTCTATATGTTCAGCTATATCTTCCGACAATATCTATAAGCCAAATTGCCAAAACTGTTCAAAATGCGAATATAATAAACTGTGCACAAAAAGTTTATAAAACCGCCTTAATTGCTTCAATCATACCGTCAGGACGGGCAATATTTCTACCGGCAATATCAAAAGCTGTGCCGTGACCGGGAGATGTTCTCACAATGTCAAGCCCGATTGTCATATTAA
>JAEEGF010755168.1_pt1 | contig 18346 bp, 15 predicted proteins | sample 9134171 | NCBI WGS metagenome assembly JAEEGF01 (sample SAMN16246542, study PRJNA631951) | gut metagenome | biome: gut microbiome; feature: rumen; material: AP-attached | host: Bos | place: Iran: Karaj | collected 2018-10
TGCCCTTCTGTGTGATGATGCATTTCGGAAAGTCCCGTTGTGTTTTCATGCCCCGTTCCCGCCTTCTCTGTTCTGTCGTGAGTATATCACACCGGAGAACGTTTCTCAATCGCTATTTTTGTCGACATGAGAATATAAAAAACGATCTCCCCCCGTCCGGGAGGGAGACCGTTTCGTCGATAAGCGATTACTTGAACGCGATCATGGTATTCGCGATCGTCATGGTGGTCATCAGCAGCGCGTTCAGGAAGGCGGGCGTCCAGATGTTGCCGGTCTTCTTATACAGGTTGCGGGAGATGATCGCCGCGATCGACAGCGTCGGGATCATCGCGACGAGCACGATGCCGGACAGCGCCGAGCCGGGATGCGCAGCAACGCCGGTGATGAACAGCTTGCCGTACTGATGGACAAGCCACAGGAAGCCGCCGCCCGCATTCAATGCGATTGCAAGCAGATAGCCCTTGATGCCCTGCAGTTTCTCGGTGTTCGTATTGATCGTGATCGACGCGGTCGAAACGATGTAGAATACCAGGAACGTCGGCAGGTATTTGAGGATCGTCGGGATGATGTTGAAGTCGAAGGTCTTGAACGCGAAGGTCCAGATACGGAAGTCCGCCTTGAACAGCAGATCCATGAGGAACAGGACCGCGTACGCAACGACGAACGTGATCACCGCGATCAGCAGCGAAACGAGGATCTTGACCGGGTTGAATGTGACGCCGTAATCCTTGAACGTGACGCCCTTGTTCGCCTTCGAAACGACATAGACGACGGTCATGCCGAGCAGCGCAATCGCCGCGCAGCCGATGGTCCAGTATGCGATGCTGTTGATGCCGAGCGCGTTCCAGAACTTGCCGGTCTCATACATCGGCGTGCGCGCAATAACGGCAAGCGCAGCGCCCGCGATCGTGACACAGATGCTGCCGACAAGAAGCTTTCCGCGGTTCTCCTTGCTGAAGATGCTCAGAATGATGCCCACGATGCCCGCGACGCCGAACGCGCAGCCCGCATACATCAGGACGTTCATCATGTCGGATTTCGGACCGTCGTCCATCAGCGCCGAGAAGAAGACGCCGGGCAGAAGGATCAGGCAGAACAACAGCGCAAACGTGCCGATCTTGGAGCCCGTTCCCGTGACGGACGGAAGCGGCTTGAGCTCGCTCTTCGCCAGTCTGAAGAACGGCAGCTCGATGAGCAGCGATGCAACGCCGATGATCAGGAACACAAAGCCGACGAGCGCGACGCACTCAAAGAGCTCCTTGAGCTGCCAGACCTGATTCGTCGCGGCGACGTCCTTGATGTCCGCATTGTAATCCTTGAACGCTTCGGTGTAGAACTCGACCGCGTTTGCCGTGGTGTTCTTGGAGAAGTGGTTCCACGGATGCGTCTGCGCGGGCTCGTAGATGATGCGCTTGCCGCCGTCCGAGGTTTCGTACCAGGTGTTCGCCTGCGCGGATTCGGTCTGCTGCAGGAACGTGAGACCGTCCGGCGTGGAGACGTAATCCTTATGACGGACCGTGCCCGCGGGCGCGTCCGGCGCGTTGAAGAAGAACTCGTCGTACTGTGCCGCAACCTTGCCCATCGTACGGCCGCCGCCCAAAGCATCCGCCGTCGCGGCGTCAATGCCCATGAAGCCGGTGTACGAGAAGTCGGAACCCTCGGTGAGACCGCAGTAGATCTTACGGACGCCGGTCACCGCGAATTCCTGTTCGTCCATCGCAAGCGCCATCGTGCTGCCGAAGCCGCCCATCGAGTGACCGGTTACGCCGATGATGCCGTTGCCCGCCGAATCCTTGAGAACGTAGGGCTGTTCATACATGTACGCGACCGCATCGTGCATGGAGTTCACCCAGAACGGGAACCACATGCCGGTGAAGGTCTCGCCGCCGAACGCGGCGTACACTTCATCGTTCAGGTCGGAATGACCGTGATCGTACTGGTCAAGCGCCAGAACGACGTATCCACGGCGCGAAAGCTCAATGGCGTTCGCATCCTGCATTTCCGCGGAATTCAGGTAACCGTGGGTGACGATTACCGTCGGACGCGGATTGTCCGCCCCCGCTCCTTTCGGCATATACAGGAGACCGCTCAACTTGCCCAGACTCGTTTCGAACGAGATCCGCTTGACGCTTGTCGTGAACACGCCCCTGTTGAACAGGAATGCAAAGAAGCTTCCCAGCAGAATCAGGGCGAGACCGATGCAAATTGCGATCAATGCACGTTTTTTCATTCTCTTTCCTCCCTCTGTTTGTTATACTGTTTCCATCGGAAACATTACGAATATATTATAACGTATAAACATTCAAAAAGCAAGTATTATTATTTCCTTTGAGAAATCATGAAAAACGTTCCGTTCCGGTTGAAATGAACGCAATTTTCTGGTATACTGCAGAAAGAGAACGAAGGGAGACATCGCCGTGAAGCTTTCATGGATGGGCAAAAACCGCGAGGTAGTCGAAGCGCTGATCCACTACTGCAACATCTACGCCGGCGTGTACCGCACGGAAAAGATGAGCTTTCGGGGAATCACGTATTCCTATGCGCAGATTCAGGTGCTGGAATACCTCCTTGAGAACGAAGAACGCGGCGAAAACATGTCCTGCATCGCGCATCGTCTCGGTATCACGCGAAGCAACTTCACGAAAATCATCAACCGTCTTTCGCAAAAGGGTCTCGTTGAAAAGACACGCATGCCCGGCAGCCGCCGCGACATCAACGTATGCGTCAACGAGCTCGGCCGGGTGCTGTATGAGGATTACACGAAAGGAATCCTGAAACGCCACTTTGAGCCGATGTTTCAAAGTCTCGACAAGCTCTCCCCCGAGGACCGCGCCTATGTACGCGACGCGCTGAACGACGCCATGAGCGGCAGAGCAAAGCCGCCGGAAAGCGAATGAGATTTCAACAGGGTCGGTCATACCGCCCTTTTTTATTTCTTGAAAATTTGGGGTTGACTTTTTGATAACTGCATCGTATAATACACGATGCGCGGCAGTGCTGGAATTGGCAGACAGGCACGTTTGAGGTGCGTGTGCGCAGGCGTATGGGTTCAAGTCCCATCTGCCGCACCAAAAATACAGAACCACCCCCTGCGGGTGGTTCTGTATTTTTGGTTATTGATTTGTTTTTTTGAATTCATGTGTTATAATCCGATTATGCAGCGAACGGAAATCATCCATCCCATCCCGCCGTTTTACCGGCCGGATTCGCATATTCTGATCCTCGGCAGCTTTCCCTCGGTGAAATCGCGGGAACAGATGTTCTTTTACGGGCACCCGCAAAACCGCTTCTGGCGCGTCGTCGCCGCCGTGTTCGGAGAGGAAGCGCCGAAAAGCATCCCCGAAAAATGCGCGTTCCTGGAACGGAACAAAATCGCGCTCTGGGACAGCATCGGTCGCTGCACCATCGAAGGAAGCTCGGACAGCTCGATCCGCGACGTTGTTCCGAACGACCTTTCGATCATTCTCGACGCCGCGCCGATCGCCGCGATATTCTGCAACGGAAAGCAATCGTTCGAGTGCTATAACCGCTTCATTCTGCCCGTTCTTTCGCGCAATGCTTCCGTCCTGCCCTCTACCAGTCCTGCGAATGCGGCATGGTCTTTTGACCGGCTCGTCGACGCTTGGCGCATGATTCTCAACGTTTGACCGTTCATTTCGCAAAAAGATATATTTCCTGCCGCTTCGGCGCCAAATCCCGTTTTCGGGTTGTTTTTTCTTTTTTTCATGTTATAATGGTGCCATTGTGTGGCTATGAGGGGTAGATTTGTATGAACATTACCGTTGTGTGCGACGTGCTTGGGGAAGCAAATAACGGCACGACGATCGCAGCGCTGAACCTGATCCGGGCAATGAAGGAACGCGGGCACAACGTCCGCGTCGTCTGTTCCGATCAGAATCGAAAAGCTGAAGAGGGCTTCTACATCGTTCCGACCTTAAATCTGGGACCGTTCAACGGTTATCTGAAAAAAAACGGCGTGGCACTCTCCCGTCCCGATCCGAAGATCGTATCGGAGGCGATCGAGGGCGCGGACGTCGTACATTTCATGACGCCGTTTTCTCTTTCGCGCAAGGCGATCAAGCTTGCAAAGAAAAAGGGCATTCCCTTGACCGCGGGGTTCCACTGCCAGGCGGAAAACTTTACGTCGCATATCTTTCTGAAGGACTCGAAGATCATCAACCGTTTGTTCTATCACACTGTCTGGGGCATTGCGTATCACAACTGCGCCTGCATCCACTACCCCACGCAGTTCATCCGCGACACGTTCGAGCACACGATCCGGAAGGATACGCCGGGCTATGTGATCAGCAACGGCGTCAACAAGGCGTTTCATCCGGTCGAAGTCGAGCGCGATCCGAAGTATGACGGGAAGTATCTGATCCAGTTCACCGGACGGCTCAGCAAGGAAAAGACGCACAAGGTCCTGATCGATGCGGTCAATCTGTCGAAATACCGCGAACAGATCCAGCTTGTATTCGCCGGCATCGGTCCGCTGCACGACAAGCTCGAAAAACGCGGACGGAAGCTTCCGAATCCGCCGGAGTTCCATTTCTTCTCCCGCGAGGATCTTGTGAAGCAGCTCAACATGGCGGACCTGTACGTCCACCCCGCCGAGATCGAGATCGAAGCGATCTCCTGTCTCGAAGCGATCGCCTGCGGACTGGTCCCCGTGATCGCGAACTCCCCGCGCAGCGCAACGCGCTACTTCGCGATCGACGAACGCAACCTGTTCCACAACAAGGACGCGAAGGACCTTGCAAAGCGCATCGACTACTGGATCGAGCATCCCGAAGAGCGCAAAGCGCTTGCCGAGCGCTACCGGGGCTTTGTGGAGCAGCACGAATATGAACACTGTATGGACCGCATGGAGCAGATGTTGCTCAACGCAGCAAAGGAGCATGCACATGGCTAAAGAACCGAAACCGAAACGCGTCATCTATTACCGTGACGCCGAAAACGAAGACTACGCGGGCACGAACATCGACACCAAAGCGGTCGGTGCGGATTTTCCGTTTGCGCCGATCGGCGTGATCTGGAAGTTCTTTGCGTTCATCGCGTACTATGTGATCGCGATCCCGCTCGTGTTCTTCTACTGCTACGTGATCTGCGGCTTCCGCGTGAAGAACCGGAAGGCGATCCGAAAGATTCGCAAAGCCGGCTTCTTCCTCTACGCGAACCACTCGCACTTTACCGACGCGTTCCTTGCGCCGATCGTGGCGTTTCCGAAGCGCGCATACGTGATCGTCGGTCCCGATACGGTCTCCATCAAGGGACTCCGGAACTTTGTGCAGATGGTCGGAGCGATTCCGATCCCGCAGGGACTTCGCGGCATGGCGTCGTTCCTTGACGCGATCCGTCTGCGCACGGAGGAAAACTGCTGCATCAGCGTATTCCCGGAGGCGCATATCTGGAACTACTGCACGTTCCTCCGCCCCCTGAAGAGCGGCTCGTTCCGCTACCCGATCCACCTCGGCGTGCCGAGCGTTGCCGTCGCGGTCACGTATCAAAGGCGGAAACTCCGCTTCATCAAGCAGCCGAAGCGCACGGTGTTCATCTCCGATCCGTTCTTCCCGGACGAAACGCTTTCCCCGAAGGAAGCGCAGCGGAAACTGCAGGACGAGGTCGAGACGTTCCTGAAGGAAAAGCTCGAGACCTATTCCGTTTACAAGTATTTCGACTACATCAAGGTAGAAGACAACGAAACCGAGAACGCATAACGCGTCCTCTTTTTTATGCCGCAAGCGTTGCGTTTTGTCCCCGGTTTTTGTATAATAAACCTGTCAAGTTACAGGAGGAATGCGTATGGTCACTAAAAAGCTGTTCGGTGTTACAAAAGACGGGCTCGATGTATATGCCTATACGATCACAAACAGCCGCGGGATCGCCGTGACCGTGCTTGATTTCGGCGCGACGCTGCAGTCGGTCGTGCTGCCGCACAGAGGCGGCAGCGTCGATATTCTGCTCGGCTATGACACGGTCAGAGAATACGAGGAGAACGACGTATATCTCGGCGTTTCGGTCGGCCGGTTTGCGGGACGCATTCCGGATTCTCTGCTGAAAATCGGAAACGACGTCTTCCCCGTCACCGCAAACGAGGGCAAAAACCAGCTTCACGGCGGAATCGTCGGGTTTGACAAGCGCATCTGGCACGCCGAAGCGGGCGACAATTCCGTGACGTTCTCCCTCACCTCCCGTGACGGCGAAGAGGGCTATCCGGGCAATCTTCGCTGCACCGCAGCGTACACGCTGGAAGGCGATGTGCTGACGATCGTTTACAGCGGCGAAAGCGACCGCACGACCGCATGGAATCCGACGAATCACGCGTACTGGAACCTGAACGGGCACGACGCGGGCGACGCGCGGACGCACGCGCTTCTGATCCCCGCCGATCGTTATGTACCGGTCGGTCCCGATATGATCGCATCGGAGGGCGAAGCGGACGTTTCCGGCACGAAGTTCGATTTTCGCACGATACGCGAAATCAAAGAGACCTACGACCACAGCTTTGTGCTGTCCGGCGGACCGATCCGGCTTCGGGGGACCATCGGTATCGGCGTGGAGATCGAAACCGACTGCAAAGCAGTACAGTTTTACAATGCGAAGTATCTGAGCGAACGCAAGGGCAAGTGCGGCGCGGTCTATCATCCGTTCGGCGCGGTCTGTCTCGAAACCGAAGGACGGCAGACGCAGCGGAACGAATCCGTTTGTGAAGAAAACATCCTGTATGCGAACGAACCGAAAACGCATACGACGAGGATACGGTTTTTGTTTGAATAGGAGGCAATATGGAATCCATTGACAACCTGCGAAAAGAATATGAATCCCTGTTCGGGCGTCCGTCGGAACGCGTGTTTTCCGCATGCGGACGGTCGGAGCTGATCGGCAACCACACCGATCATCAGCACGGTCTGGTGCTTGCGTGCGGCGTGACCCTGTCCGCGCTCGCGCTTGCCGCGCCGAACGACAAAGATGAGATCCGGCTTGTTTCGAAGGGCTTTTCCGAATGCAGCGTTTCGCTCGACCGGCTCGATCCCGATCCCGGCGAATACGGCACGACGACGGCGCTTTTGCGCGGGGTCCTGAAGGGGATCGTCGATCGCGGCGCCAACCCGTTCGGACTGGATATTTACGTGGTTTCAAACGTGCTTTCGGGAAGCGGGTTAAGCTCGTCCGCGGCGATCGAGGTGCTGCTCGGCGGTGTGATGAACGGGTATTTCCTGGACGGCGAGCTTGACGAGACCTCGCTCGCCGTGATCGGGCAGCACGCCGAAAACGTGTATTTCGGCAAGCCGTCTGGGCTTCTCGATCAGATGGCGTGCGCGCTCGGCGGCATTCAGTTCTTCGACTTTTCCGATCCCGCGTGTCCCGTTGCGGAACGCGTGAACTATGATTTTGCCGCAAGCGGGCATACGCTCGTCATCATCGACACCGGCGCGGACCACGCGAACCTGACCGACTGCTACGCCGCGATCCCGCGCGAGCTTGCCTCGATCGACGCGTTTTTCGGCGAAACCGCCCTGCGGGACGTATCCGAGGACGATTTCTACGCCGCTCTGCCGGTGCTGCGCCGTCTGTTCGGCGACCGTGCGGTGCTGCGCGCCATGCACGTCTTTGATGAGAACAAGCGCGTTCTCAAAGCAAAGGACGCGCTTCTCGGAAACGATTTCGACGCGTTCTTAAAGGAGCTCAACGCGTCCGGCGATTCATCGTACATGCTGCTGCAGAACGTGATCGCCGAGGGGCACGACAACGCGCAGGCGGTCGCGTTCACGATCTCCTACGCGAAAAAGCTGCTGAACGGCAGAGGCGCGGTGCGCGTGCACGGCGGCGGCTTTGCCGGAACCGTGCTTGCCGTGGTGCCGAACGAACTGCTTGACGAATTCTGCGCCGGCATGGACCGCGTGCTTGCGCCCGGCGCGTGCCGTCCGCTTTCGGTGCGCAAACGCGGCGTCTATGAACTGCATTTGGAGAATTGAGCCATGAACCGCAAACGTTTTTGGATCGCGCTGTTCGTTTTCAGTCTGATCGGGCAGATCGCGTGGGTCGTTGAAAACATGTATTTCAACGTCTTTATCTATCACATGTTCAACGCATCGCAGAACGACATCGCGCTGATGGTGCAGGCGAGCGCGGTTGCCGCGACCGTCACGACGCTTCTCATCGGCGCGCTCTCCGACCGGCTCGGAAAGCGCAAGGCGTTCATCACGGTCGGTTACATCCTCTGGGGCGTCTCGATCCTCGTGTTTGCGGCGCTGCGTGTCGACTGGATCGCAAAGCTCTTCCCCGCCGCCGCGGAAAACACGGCGAAAGCGGCGTCGATCGGCGTTGCGCTCGTCATTATCTTCGACTGCATTATGACGTTTTTCGGCTCGTCGGCAAACGACGCCTGCTTCAACGCGTGGCTGACCGACAGCACCGACGAAACGAACCGCGGCAAGGCGGAGGGAATCAACGCCATGATGCCGCTCGTCGCGATCCTCGTCGTGTTCGGCGGGACGATGTGGACGCAGAAGAGCAACGCGGCGCACTGGACGATCCTGTTCCTGATCATCGGCGGCATCGTGCTCGTTTCGGGCGTGCTCGGGTTCTTCCTGATCGATGAAAAGAAAATCGAACGGCAGACGGACGGGTACTTCTCCACGCTGTTCTACGGCTTCCGTCCGCGCGTGATCCGCGAAAACGCGGATCTCTATCTTGCGCTGCTGTCGTTTACGATCTTCGGGATCTCCATTCAGGTCTTTATGCCGTACCTGATCCTCTACTACACCGAAGCGCTGCACCTCGACAACTATGTGCTGATCATGGCGCCCGCCATCGTGCTCGCGGCGGTCGCGACGGCGCTGTACGGACGCATCTATGACCGGATCGGCTACCGCAAAACGCTTGTACCCGCGCTGCTCGTCCTGATGCTCGGCTACGCCGTGCTGTATCTGTTCAGGAATACGGCGCTCGTATTCCTCGGCTCGCTTCTCATGATGTGCGGATATCTCGGCGGCATGGCGGTGTTCGGCGCGCGCGTCCGCGACTGCACGCCAGCCGGCATGGCGGGACGGTTCCAGGGACTGCGCATCATCGGACAGGTGCTGATCCCCGGCGTCGTCGGACCGGAAATCGCCAAGCTCGTGCTCAAAGGCGCAGAAACAGTAGCGAACGACGACGGAACGTTCTCGTTCATTCCGAACGAAAACATCTTTCTCTGGGCGGGCATCGTGCTGCTGCCCATCGCCGCCGTGATCGTCTGTGAGCTGCTCCGTTTAAAAAAGGCAATGACGAAACCGGTCGAAAAGGCATAAGTTTGATTTCATAAAAAACAGGCACGAAATCGTGCCTGTTTCTTATTCCCTTTCGATCAACCGCAGCGAAGCCACGAAAACAGGAAGAACCGTTTTTCCCGTTCCGGTTCCTGCTGCTTCGTTTCGGTTACCAGAACGGTGCGCGACGCGCTGGCGTTGCCGTCGGCGCTTGTGACCGTAACCTTTGCCGTGCCGACGCCGATCGCGCTGATATAACCCGCGCCGTCGACCGCGACGACGTTCGGATCGGAGCTTTCGAAGCGGACCGCGTTATTCGCGGCATTGAACGGTTCGACCGAAACGTCGAGTGCGAAGGTCTCGCCGATGTGCAGTTCCAGCACGGTATCGTCGATCAGAATGCGATCGACAAGGACCGGTTCGAGCGCCGGAATCGCACGCGTTTCGAGAAGCTCGCCGCAGACGGCGCAGCGAAGCTCCTCCTCCCCTTCCTCGCCGAGCGCGGCGGGCTTGGTGACCGTCCAGCTTCCCGGCGTGTGGTCGGCGATCGGAAGCGTTTCCTCATACGAATCGCCGCAGTACTTGCAGGTATACACCGTTCGCCCCTCGGCAAGGCATGTCGCAGGGAACGTCTGCGCCGTGTAGGCATGCGCAGGCAGCGTATAGTCGTCGCGATACGAATAACCGCAATGCGTGCAGGTGTAGGTCGTATACCCCCACGAGGAGCAGGTCGCCTCCGTGACGACCGAAGCGTAATCGGGATCCGGACACATCTCGGGACGCTTTGAAACCGGCGTACGGGAATACTCATGCTCGAAGTGCAGTTCCTTGTTGCGGACAAGGTTGCACGCCTTCATATTGTCCTCGCCGATGATCGCCTTGCAGTAGGCGCGTTTGGAAGGCGTGACCTCGAAGAACCGGATCTCGACGTCGACGGTCGAATCGTGGACGGAAAAGCTCTTCTTTTTCACGCCGCGCGGAATCTTGAACATGCCGATCACGCCGCCGTTGTGCGCATAGCCGTAGATATCCGCATAGCCGCGCAGAAACACGGTGCACCCGGACACGATGCCGTATCCGCAGGCGAAGACGCCGCCGAGAAACTCCTCGCAAAGCACGTCCTGATTGGTGTCGATGAACTGCAGCTCTGCCTCGACGCTGCAATTCTCGACGGTGCAGTCCTCGGAAAAGCCGATGACGCCGCCGACGCCGGCGTTGACGGAGGTCAGCTTCAGCGTTTCACGCACGGTGACCGTGCAGCCCGAAACGGTCGTGTCCTTCGCATAGCCCGCAATCGCGCCGACAAAGCAATGCCGGTCGGTTTCGATCGAGATCTCGACGTTCAGCAGATTCAGGTCCTTGACCGTCGCGCCGTTTGCAACGGAGAACAGTCCGGCGCAGGCGGTATCGTACTGCTTGCGGTTGCCGTCATAGGTGACGGCAAGATCCGCGCCGGGTTCCGTGACGGTCAGGTTGCCGATCGTGTGTCCCGCGCCGTCAAACGTGCCGGAGAACGGAATCGGTGTCCACGCTTCGCCGCCGAGATCGATGTCCGCCGTCAACACGTAACTGCCGCCGGGATTTTCCGCAATCTTCAAAAGATCTTCGCGCGCGCCGATGCCGACCGCCGGATCGACCGTTTCCGGAACCGGAAACGCCATTCCGAGCAGCAACAGCGTCAACAGCAGCGCAATCGTTTTTTTCATCGGGTTTCCTCGTTTCTTCATCAATCGACCGTATTATAGCACAAACTGCATAAAACGACAATCCGAAAACAAAAAAGAACCGCAAGCGGTTCCTTTTCGTGTATGGTTCTCAGATTAGTTGAGAGCGTCCTTCAGAGCCTTGCCGGGCTTGAACGCCGCAGCCTTCGTTGCCGCAATCTCGATCTCCTTGCCGGTTGCCGGGTTGTGGCCCTTGCGTGCCGGACGGGTCTTCGCCTCAAAGGAACCGAAACCGACGACGGAAACCTTTTCGTTTGCCTTCAGCGCATCAACGATGGTGTTGACAACCGCGTTGACGGCCTTCTCTGCGTCCTTCTTGGACAGATCGCTCTTCTCTGCAACTGCTGCAATGAGTTCAGTCTTGTTCATGATTATTCCTCCGTAAATAGTTTTCAAAAGGTAAAGCGCTCTTAACGAGCAGTGCGTATTGTATCAAACAAAACCTTATTCGTCAAGCCCTATTTGCGTTTTTTCCTCGCAAAACAGGGATTTTTTCGCCTTTTCCCAATACTTGTCCTGTTCGGAAAGCGGGAGCTTCGAAAGATCCTTTCCGTCCGCTGCGGCAAGTTCCTCCATTCTTCCGAACCGTGCGATGAACTTGTCCGTCGCATCGTGCAGAAGCTGTTCGCCGTCGAGCCCCAGAAGCCGGACCACGTTCACGATCGCAAAGAGCAGATCGCCCGCTTCCTCGGAAACGGAGCCCTTGCCGTCCATCGCGGCTTTCAGCTCGTCCAGTTCTTCATAGACCTTCGGCATCGCCTCCGAAACGTCGTTCCAGTCGAAGCCGACCTTCCTCGCGCGCTTCTGGACCTTTGCGGAACGCATCAACGCTGGAAAGCGCTTCGGGACGGCGCACAGGACTTCCTTCTGCGTTTTCTGGTTCTTTTCCTTCTGCTTGAGCTCGTCCCATTTTACAAGCACTTCTTCGGTCGTTTCCGCCTTTTCCGTGCCGAACACATGCGGGTGACGATAGATCATCTTTTTCACGATGCCGTCCGCCACGTCGTTTTCGTTGAAACGCCCCTGCTCGTCCGCGATCGTCGAATGGAACACGACGTCCATCAGCACGTCGCCGAGCTCCTCGACGATATGCGCGTCGTCCTGCTCGTCGATCGCATCGTTCAGCTCGTAGCATTCCTCAATGAGATCGCCCTTTAAGCTCTCATGCGTCTGTTCGCGGTCCCACGGACATCCGCCCGGCGCGCGAAGCCGCCGCATGACCGCGATAAGATCGTAATAGCCGTAGCGCGTACGCTCGTCGAACGACGCGGGCTTCACGTACAGAACCGAGCCGGCAAACAGCGTGCGGCGGCGGTCGAGATCCGTAAGCGGGAACGTGCGGAACGCATAGTGCCCGTCCGGCTGGAGCGTGGCGAGCGTTACCGGCCAATCCTCCGGATAGAGTTCGGAAAGCGCGAGCTTCACTTCGCCTGCAATGATCGGGCTGTCAAGCTCCTGCACACAAAGCGGCACGTTCGGATCGACGCGCTTCGGCAGCGTACGCGCCGTGAACACCGCGGCGTCCTGTACCGCCGGAAACGCCGCTTTCGCATAGGACACGCCCGGGAGCACGTCCACGCGGAAGCCGTGCTTTTTCGCGGCGGTTTCGATCGCAGGAAGCTGTGCAAAGCAGCCGTCGCCCGGCACCGCATAAACGCAGTCTTCACCGGACGTAAGCCGCACGGCGATCGCTTCGTTCAGCGCGTCGAAGTCCTCCGTCGACTCATAGAGATCGTCCATCGAAACGAACGAAAGACCGGATTCGAGGACCGGTCTTGCCGAGGGATGCTCGGCGGTCTGCAGATACAGCTTTCCTGCATGCGAAACAGCGTCCCACGCGTCGCGCGTCAGCGTTTTCGGCGTGGAAAGCGGAGCGATCGTAATGGTTTTCATATTATCTCCTTGCAAAGCGGGCGAGCTTTCTTCCGCCCGGAATATAGGCGAGTTCTTCCTTCGTAAACATGCCGAGCAGCAGCGTCAGCACCGCGTACACGGCGACCGCAGCGAGGATCGCAATGATCGTTACGATCCGGGACGGCAGACCGGTCTTTAAGAAGCCGATGCGGGAAAGCAGATACCGTACGCCCCACGCGGCGCCGCCCATCACCGCAGCGGCAAACGCGGGTTTCAAAAACGTGTTTACAACGCTGAGCTTCGCCTTGGTGACATGCAGAAGCGCGATCGTGTCAAGGATCCCCGCGACGCCGTAGCACGCGAGGTTCGAAAGCACCGCGCCGAGGATGTTGATCTCAGGCATCGGGATGAAAATCAAATTGACGGCGATCTTGGTGATTCCGCCGATCAGCAGGAACAGCATCGGCAGCCAATGTCTGCCCGCGCCCTGCAATGCGCCGGTTGCGGTCTGCACCAGCGAGATAAAGATCACGGTAAACGCCGCGACATGCATCAGCGGTTCCGCGATCGCGAGCGCTTCGGGCGTCACGCGCGAATACAAAAGCTTGATGATCGGTCCCGCAAGCACGGAAAGGCCGACCGCGCACGGAAGTCCGATCGCCATGGCGATCTTCAAGCTCAGAAGCGAAAGGTTCTTTACGCCCTGCCGGTCGCTTCGCGCACGCGCGGCGGAGATCGCCGGAACGACCGACATGGAGATGCCGACGGTGAGCGTTGCGGGCAGGTTGATAATGGACCGCACATAGGTGCAAAGCGCGGTATAGTTCAGCTCGGCATACTCGGACGTGAAGCCGATCCCCTCCAAAAGCCGCTTGATCATGACCGAATCAAGGAAGTTCGCGATCGGCAGGATCGATGCGCCGAGCGTGATCGGAATCGCGATCACCAGCATCGGACCGAGCACGCGTTCATTCGGGTTCGGGTCCGCGAGCAAAGCAGGATACTGCCCCTTTGTGCGCAGATAGAATCCGATCATTACAAACAGGGCGAGGATCTCGGAAATGGTGACGCCGAGCAGCAGACCTGCTGCGCCTGCGGCGTACTGAAGATCCGTTCCGGCGTACCGTTTGGTGAGATACGCCGCAAGAAGCAGTCCGGAAAGGAGCTTGAATACCTGCTCCGCGAACTGTGAAATGCTCGTGCCCGTCATGCGCTGCAGCCCCTGCAGATATCCGCGGTAGGCGCAGATCACGGAGACAAACAACAGCGCCGGTGCAAGCGCCATCATGGAATACTTCGCGCCCGGTCCGCCGTTCAGTACGGATTCGCCGAGCCATTCGGCGCCGAAAAACATCAGTGCGGACGTGACCGCGCCGATCAGAAAGAGCAGCAGAAGCGAACGCCGGAACACGCGCCTTGCGCCGTCGTGATTGCCGATCGCGGCGCGCTCCGCAACCATGCGGGAGATCGCCGTCGGAATGCCGGAGCTCGAAATAATGAGAAGCCAGGAGTACATCGGATAGACAAGCTCATAGAAGAACATGCCTTTTTCCCCGACGATGCGAACGGCAAAGACGCGGAAGAACACGCCGATGAGCTTGCAGATGAGCCCGGCGACCGCAAGGATCGCGGCGCCCTTGACAAATGATGTTTTCTGATTGACTTCCATGCGCACAGTATAGCAGACCCGGACAGTTTTTTCAAGGGGTCAGGGCTGCCGCGAAAATCCCTTCGTTCTCCGCATACAGCGATTCAAGATCGGAAAGCGGCAGCGGGTTTGTCCCCCTGCCCGCTTCGACGGTAAACGCGTTCGCACGCAGCGCGTCGATCGCCCAGTCCTTATAGCCCGCGAAGCCGCTGTCATACGGCACGTTCGCGACAGCATAGCCGGAGGCGGCGGCAAACCGCTGCGCAAGCGCATAGGAGCCCTGCGGCGCGTAACCGCGGTATTCCCAATAGATCTCCCCGCCCTGCGTGTGGTACGCGAGCGCGCGGTCGAACCGCTCGCGATTTGTGAGATCGTACACGGCGCGGTCCTCCGGCGCTTCCAGAGGGCGCGTGCCGACGTAATCGCGCGGTCCGGGGCGCGTGAACCCCTGCGCAAACTTGATCGCCCTTGCGTTCTCCCACCCCGCGGGATAGCCGAGGTTCAGATCGACGCCGGAGATGTTCGCCTTCCATCCTTCCGGAAACGGGATCCCGGGATAGAACGCGGACAGCGCGCGTGCGCTTTCATAAAAGCTGTCGCCTTCCGAAAGCGCGCCGGTGACCAGATCGACGCCGTCCGGGTTGACGAGCGGCACGAGCGTCAGCGTAGAGCGTTCGTACAGCGTTCGCGCAGACACGCCGCCGATCGCGCCGTTTTCGGACAGCGCCTTTGCATAGCGTTCCAGAAAGAGCAGCGTCAGCGGCGTGGTGATCCATTCGTTGGCGTGATGCGACGCGTTGATCCCCACGCGCAGCGCCCCCGCGCCGATGCGGATCGCCTCGATCCGGCGTCCCGAAACGCTTCTGCCGATCGGAAACTTTGCCAGAAACGGATAGCGCAGCGTCAACCCTTCCAGTACGCAGGCGGTCAGAAACGACGAGTACGGAAGATCGGTGAACACGACGTCGGAATCGAGCGGCACCGCGACCGGTTCGCCCGTGTCGTTTGTACGAAACGTCGATCCGACGAAATACGGATAGAGCGACGCCCAGGTAAGCCGGTCCGCGATCCCGTCCGCACGGATCCCGCGCGCATCCTGAAACCGCATGAGCGCATTTTCCGTCCTTCGCCCGAAGATCCCGTCAATCTCTCCCGGCTCTTCCCCCGCGCGCAAAAGCGCGGTCTGCAGGTATTGAACGAATAACCCCTTGTCCCCGAAACGCAGCGTTTGCATCCTTTGTCCCTCCGTTTTTAGCCATTCTATGCATGAAGGGACGAAAAAAGCCCGCTCAATCTGAGCGGGCTTTGATTCGGAAAGCGTTATTCTTCGACTTTCTTTTCTTCTTCGATCTCTTCGACTTCTTTCTCGTTCTTCTTGCTCATGCCGCCGAGAATAAGGTTCGTGAGGATGCCGAGGATCAGCGCGCAGGCGACCTCGGTAAGCTCGATCGCACCGAACTTGACCGCCAGACCGCCGACGCCCGCGATCAGGATGACGGAGACGACGAACAGGTTGCGGTTGTTGTTCAGATCGACCTTCTGGATCATCTTGAGACCGCTGACCGCGATGAAGCCGTACAGCGCGATGCAGACGCCGCCCATGACGCAGGCCGGGATCGTGGCAAGGAATGTTGCGAACGGTCCGATGAAGCTGACGACGATCGCAAGGATCGCAGTGCAGAGGATCGTCACGACGGAAGCGTTGCCGGAGATCGCGACGCAGCCGATGGACTCGCCGTAGGTGGTGTTCGGGCAGCCGCCGAAGATCGCACCCGCGAAGGAGCCGATGCCGTCGCCGAGCAGCGTGCGGTGCAGACCCGGATCTTCGGTCAGATCGGTGCCGATGATCGAGGACAGGTTCTTATGGTCCGCAAGATGCTCCGCGAACACAACGAACGCGACCGGAACGTATGCAACCGCGATGGTCGCAATGTATGCCGGGGTGATTTCGCCGAAGCCCTTGAATGCCTTCAGGAAGGTGAAATCCGGAACCCAGGAGATGTTCTGGAAGAGCGAGAAGTTGATGACCTTGAGCGCTTCGTTGTTCGTCGCAATGCCGATGCCGGTGAAGATCGCCGCAGCCGCATAGCCCGCGAGGATACCGATGACGAACGGGATCATTTTAAGCATCTTCTTGCCGTAGACCGAGCAGAGCATGGTGACGGCGAGCGTGATGAGACCGCAAACGAGGCAGACGTACGGAGAAGCCGTGGAGCTCGATCCGACGAGATCGCCGACCGCGTTGCCCGCGAGAGAAAGTCCGATGATCGCGACGGTCGGTCCGATGACGACTGCCGGCATGATCTTGTTGATCCATTTGACGCCCGCGAACTTCACGACGATCGCGATGACGACATAGACGAGACCGGCGAAGCATGCGCCGATGATCAAGCCGAGGTAACCGAGTTCCACGGAGGAAACGGCGCCCGCGAACGCGGCGAACATCGAGCCGAGGAACGCGAACGAGCTTCCGAGGAAGACCGGGCTTCTGAACTTCGTGAAGAGCAGGTAAACGAGCGTGCCGACGCCTGCGCCGAACAGCGCCGCCGTCTGGCTCATGCCGTTGCCGACGATGGCCGGGACCGCGATGGTCGCCGCCATGATCGCGAGAAGCTGCTGCAGTGCGAAAAGCAGCACCTGACCGAACTTCGGTTTGTCCTTAATGTTGTAGACCAGATTCATAATGTACCTCCCTGTGTCCTTTTATTATGATTTTGTCTCTATGGAAAGATCGCTTTGCGATCATTCTCCCCTTATGCTTCGCGGCGGCGGAGCGCGATTTCATTCACGCCGTCGATCTCCTCAAGCCGCACGCTGATGAACTCGTCGCGCGCGGTCGGGACGTTCTTGCCGACGAAGTTTGCGGCGATCGGAAGCTCGCGGTGTCCGCGGTCGACCATCACGCACAGCCGGATCGCGGCGGGTCGTCCCATCCGGATCAGCGCGTCCATGGCGGCGCGCGCCGTTCTGCCGGTGTAGATCACGTCGTCGACGAGGACGATCACCTTGCCGTTGACGTCGAACGGAATGTCCGTTCCGTGCACCTGCGGCGTCTGAAACAGCTCCTTGAGATCGTCGCGGTACAACGTGATGTCCAGAGCACCGAGCGCGACGCGAATGTCCGAGAAACGCTCGATATTGTTTTTGATCCGCTGCGCGATCGGCACGCCGCGGCGGCGGATCCCGACGAGATACAGTTCCTGCACGCCTTCGTTCTTTTCGATGATCTCATGCGAAAGACGCATCAGCATGCGGTCCATTGTCTGCGCATCGACCAGAATGTGCTCGCTCACGGCGCCCTCCCATAAAAAAATCTTGCCGGACGTGCGGCAAGACAGAATACACCATTCGTGCGTCTATGGACCTTGCCGGCATCTCGTACCGAATTAAAGGAATCTTTTATCTTTCGACATGTTACCACAGTATGTTGGATTTGTAAAGAGGCAAAAGTAATATATTTTGTATTTATCCGTTTTCGGCAATTCGGATTTTGCCCTTGTGAAAATGAAAGGATTATGGTAAAATACAGTATCTATGGAGGTATGAAATGCCATACTTTACACACGGTGAAACCAAAAACAAGCTGATCCTGCTCTATATTGCCGACCGCGCGGGCGCAATCCCCACGCGTGCGCAGCTCTACCGCACGGCGATCCTCAATTCCGATATGGAGTATTTCGCCTTTGAGGAAGCGCTCGGCGCGCTTCTGGAGGACGGGCTTGTCGCCGAGGTGCCGAAAGCGTTCGGCGACTGCCTCGGCGTGACCGATCTCGGGCGGGAGGCGCTTGCGATGTTCGAAAAGAGCGTGCCCGAAAACGAACGCAGAAAGCTCGACGAATATCTCGATACGCACCGCGGCGACTTTCTGC
>JAEEGF011951270.1_pt1 | contig 18345 bp, 16 predicted proteins | sample 9134171 | NCBI WGS metagenome assembly JAEEGF01 (sample SAMN16246542, study PRJNA631951) | gut metagenome | biome: gut microbiome; feature: rumen; material: AP-attached | host: Bos | place: Iran: Karaj | collected 2018-10
GGGGCAGGTCCAGGGCCTTGGCGATGTCCGCCACGGCCATGCCCTCGAAGTAGAACAACATCACCGGCAGCCGGTACTTTTCCGGCAGGGCGTACACCGCCTGCCGCACGTCCATCTGCAGGTCCCGGTCCCGGGGCGCCTCGGCCAGGGTCTCCGGCAGCTCCACGGCAAAGCCCCGGCGGATCAGGTTCTTGCTCTCGTTGACGGCGATCTTCACCAGCCAGGGCTTGAAGCTCTGGGGGTCCTTCACGCTGTATCGGCTGCGCCAGCCCTTCAAGAGGGCGCTTTGCACCGCGTCCGCCGCCAGGTCCCAGCTGTGGAGCACGCCGTAGCTCACGGAAAGCAGCAACCGCTCCAAGGGTGCCGCCGCCGCGGCGAACCCTTCCCGGGTGGTGATGTCCGGATTGTTTGGTCCTTGTGTCATTTGTTTTCCTTTCTCGAAACGCGTTTCTGTCTATATGACACGCAAGGGAGGCGAAAGATTGCAAAAAAGGACGGGCAAACCCGTCCCCATCATGCAATCGTCGCCATGAGCGGCTTCCCGTCCCGCCTACCACAGCCACAGCACGTAGCGCAGGTAGTAGAGTTTATACCAGGGCAGCTTATTCTCCAGCTCCCGGCGAGCGGCCTTCACATAGCCCGCCATGGCCTTCTTCTGGGCCTCCTTCAGGACGTGGTCGGAGAAGGCCGCCTCGTCCGCCATGGCCCGGGCATCGTCGCTGGGGGTCGCCCCGTGTCGTATGAGCTTTTGGAGCTCCCCGTAACCATAGAGCACGGCCTTTCGACCCTCTCCCTGGAGCATCCGCCCCATGCGGACCCGCAAGGTCCGCTGCCGAAGGCGGATATAGAGATATGCGAGCAGGGGCAACAGAAGGAACCACAGCAGCCACAGGAGCCGGCGACCCTTGGGCTCTTCCTTCGGGTCGTCCTGGGGCTCGTCCGGCGGCGTGGGCGTGGGGTCGTCCCCCTCGGGATCGTCGTCCTCCGGTGGCTCCGGCGTGGGGTCGTCCCCCTCGGGATCATCGTCCTCCGGCGGCTCCGGCGTGGGTTCGGGCGTAGGCTCCTCCGTGGGCTCGGGGGTGTCCTCCGGCTCCGGAGTGTCCTCGGGGCCCATGGTCTCGTCCGGCGCTCCCGTGGGCTCCGGGGTGATCTGCTCCTGATCCAACCCGTCATCGGCCGGAGGCGCCGGTTCGCTGAAGCGAGGGTCGTCGCCGCCGGTGGCCTCCACGGGCACCCAGCCCCAGCCGTCCACATAGACCTCGGTCCAGGCGTGGGCGTTTCGATCGGTGACCTCCAACCAGGTGTCCGCCTGGCCCACCGTCAAAGCGTAACCCACCACGAACCGGGCCGGCACGCCCTTGGCCTGCATGAGAGCGGTCAGGGCGCTGGCATAATGAACGCAGTAGCCTCTTTTGCTCACCGTCAGAAAGTAGAGGGCGAAATCCTGATCCTTCGGGGTCTCCCCGGGGTGTATATCGTATTCCGCCAGGCCCCGCAGAAGTCCCGCGACGGCCTGCGCCAGAGCATAGGGATCGTCGGCGTCCGGCAGCTCATAGGGCTTGAGAAAATCCAGAAACGCTTCCCGCTGGGACCTGGTCAACGTCACATAGGTCTTCTTCGCCCAGGCGGCGTAGGCTCTCTGCGCCGAGCTGCCGCTGCGGGGCGTCAGGTCATTGGTTACGGAACGGAAGTCCCATCCGTAGCGGGACACCTTCCGGTCCGATCGGATGTAGTTTTCCCGCACCTTCAGAGCTTCGCCGCTTCCGACCACGGCATAGGGAGTGTGCAGGAGGTTGGTGGAGACGCCGCGGACCTCCAGCCGCTCGTCGGGTTCCGGCAGGGACCCGCCCAGGATGAACAAGGAGCCCTCCTGGGTGTATTCATTGGTCATGGCCCAGGAACGTCCGTCGTATCGTCCATAGGAGGTGCCTCTCAGGTACAGCGCCCCCGTCAGACTGGTCTTTACATCCATGACATGGGCGCCGGTCGCCTTCAGCTCTCCCTCCCGGGACAGGTCCTCTCTGTCCTGAACGTCCTGTTCCAAAACCCGTTTCAACTTTTCCCAAACGCCGACCGCCTGACGCATGAGCTGCTCCAGCCTCTCCTGGGAGGTCAACGGCTCATAGTCCGCCCGGGGCGGCGTGCATCTGACCAGCAGCAGCAACGCCAGCAGCAAAGCCGCCAGCGCCAGGATGGTGACACGGCCCACGCCGCCGCCGTGATGGAGGCGAATGCCTCCGGTGAAGAGCACCGCCCCGTAATAGAGGCACACCAGCACCAGCGCCCAGCCCGCCGGCTGCAGATCCGTGTAAATGAGGGACAGGGCCACCAACGGCAGAGGCACCAGAAACGGCAGGAACATGGATTCCCCGGACACCAATCCCCAGCTGATGAGCAGCGCCATGGCCACCATAACTGCGCCTACGAAAAAGCCGATGAAATAGGGATAGTTTTCCACCCCGGCCGGCATCGTTCCCGGGTCGGGGATGAAGGCGATGGTCCGGGAAAGGATGGATTGGATGGTACGGATGGCCACCGCCGCCCCGCTGTACAGCTTTCTCCAGCGAAAGACGCTGATGAGCAGCACCGTGGCGCCAAAGGGGATCAAAAGATACGCGCCCAGATCCGGGACGGTGAACAGCAGCGTCATGAACCCGCTGACGATGAGAGCGGTGATGACCATGGCCCCCAAGCGGCAGGGCAGCTCATAGGCTGTCACCACGCAGAGCGGCGCTCCCAGGGTGCCGCAGAAGACCAACAGCCAGGTGCCGAAAAAGCTCAAAAGGGGGAATTTCTTCACGGCTTTTTCGCCCCCTCTCCCCCCTTGGGCCGGATGCTGTACACCAGCTCGTCGGATTTGTTCCGGTCCACAGGGCCTCGGGAACCGTCGGGCCGATGGGAGAGCAGTGTCTCCATAAACTCGTCCAGGCTGTTCCTATCCTTAATATATGCCTCCATGTGGGCCCCGAAGCAGACCCGGTGGGGGATGCCCTTCTCAACGAGGTCCAAACTTAGATACATCAACTGATCCAGCTGGCTTTCCAGCCCTCCGGGATCGGCGCAGGGGGAAACGGACAGCGTGATACGCTTGCGCTGCATGAGCTGAGGCTCCCGAACGATGGGATCGTCCAGCTTGGAGCTGAGTTTCCAGTGGATCATGTTCAGGGGGTCTCCCTGCCGATAGGGCCGAAGCTCGTGTTCCTCGGAGTAGCCGCCGCCGGGCTTGGGTTTCAGCGTGATGGCCGAATCCTGGTCCAGCTCCGGCAGGGGGACAGGCTTGTCCGCCACAGGCAGCACGGTGTACACGGCGGGATCGCAGCGCTTCACGGGCAGGACGAAGATGCCCATGTAGTCCCAGACCCAGACCCGGCCCAGACTGCAGGAGATGACCCCGCACCGTTCGCCGGGCAAAGGCAGGTCCTCCTCCGCCTTCAGCACGCCCCAGTAGCTGCACTTGCGCTTCTTCATCGATTCTCCGGTGAATTTGTTCTCCCCGGTGAAGGTCATGGACAGGCACCCCACGGGCAGGAAGAACCGACTGTCGATCCTGAGCCTGGCGGCAGCTTTCTCCCCTCGGGGAGAGGCCCCGGAGGCGGACAGCAGGACCCTGACCCGCAGCATGGCGGGCAGGCTGACCAGCAATGACACAAAGGGCAGCAGGATCAAAAAGCGCAGCAGCATATAGGACAGATACTGTCCGTACAAGGTATGAAACACCGCGCCCATGACAAGGCCGATGAAATAGACGATCCGACGGCCGCCCATTATTTGGCCACGGGAGCGGGCACGGACTTCAATATCTCCTCCACCAGGGCCTCCGCCTTGCGGCCGGCGGCCTCCGCGTCCGGCGTGAGGATGATCCGGTGGGCCACGGTGGCGGGATAGATGAGCTTCACGTCGGCCGGGAGCACATAGTCCCGCCCCTGGACCCAGGCTGCGGCCTTGGCCATGGACGTGACCGCCAGGGATGCCCGAGGGCTGGCCCCCTGAAGGATGGCGGGGTTGTTCCGGGTGGCGTTGTTGAGGCGGATGACATATTCCAGGATCTTGTCGCTGACGTAGGTGTGCTCACACTCCTGGCGCATGGTCGCAAGGCCCCCTTTGTCCGCCATGCAGCGGACCTTGTCCAGGGGGTTCCCCTGCTGCTTTCGGGAGAGCATCTCCTTCTCGTCGGAAGGCTTGGGGTATCCCAAGGACAGCCGGACCATGAACCGGTCCATCTGGGAATCAGGCAGCAGCTGGGTGCCGGAGGCCCCCACGGGGTTCTGGGTGGCGATGACCACGAAGGGATCGGGCACCGGGTGGGTCACGCCGTCCACGGTGACGGTCCTTTCCTCCATGGCCTCCAAAAGGGCGCTTTGGGTCCGGCTGGTGGCCCGGTTCAATTCGTCCGCCAGAAACAGGTTGCAGAGGATGGCTCCATCCTTATACTCCATGGCGCCGGTGGCTTTGTTGTACACGGAAAAACCCACGATGTCCGAGGGCAGCACGTCCGGGGTGAACTGGACCCGGTTGTATTTGAGGCTCAATGCCTTGGAAAAGGCCAGGGCCATGGTGGTCTTGCCCACGCCGGGGATGTCTTCGAGGAGGATGTGTCCCCCCGCCAGGATGGCAAGAAGCGCCATGACCAGCACGCCGTCCTTGCCCACCACCGCCTTCTTTACCTCGTCCAGGATGCCTTTGGGATCGTTCATAGATGCCTCCATGATAGTTATACAAGTGTATAGTATACTCCAAGATGTCACAGAATTGCGACATGGAGGTAAATAACGCGTAAATCTTTTTCGGAGCACAGGAAGGCGCGGGGCGTCTTCGTGATTGACAGGGCTGCGCAAAACAAATATACTGAAAAAAATGATGCGCTCGGGCGTTCAGGAGGGGTATATGGAACGAAAAATGTCAGCTGTGGCAAGGATCTGGATCTGCCTGTGCATGGCCGCAAGCCTCGCCATGGCCATCGTCTTCATCGTACTGTTCTCCACCGACAGCCGGATCTTGGGCGCCATGACCGAAAAGCAGCTGGCATGGGTCGTCGTTCCCCTGTTCCTGACATGCGCCGGATATTTCGTGCTGCTGTGCGGCAAAAAAGCGGGGTTCTACGCGGTGCTGGCCGTGGCGGTCTTCAGCGCGGTCTGTTCTCTGGCGGCGAAGATGCTGCTGCCGGCCCTCTTCAGCCTTGTCAACCCCATCGTCACCTGGCTGCTCCTTCGGAACCGCTGGAACCAATGGAGCGAGATCGACAAGCGGCGGTTGGCCGCGGATCGGCAGACCAAGAAGCCCCGGCGTCGGAAAACGGCGTTGCTCCTGGCGGCCTTGCCATGGACGGGATTGCTGGGCGTGGATCGCTTCTACCTCGGGTATATCGGCCTGGGTTTACTGAAGTTCTTCACCGCCGGCGGATTGTTCGTGCTGTACGTCATGGACATCGTCAAGATCGCCAGAGGGACCATGCTGGATAAATACGGCCGGCCCCTGGTGTAGCCATGGGTCGTCAAACGATTTCGTAGGTGGCGGTCTGGGGCCCGGCGTCGGGCTCTTCCCGTTTGCCCAGGATGCGCCACGCCAGCAGGGACAGCAACAGCAAGGCCAGCGCCAGAAGGATGAGGCCGCGGATTTTGGCGTACGGCGCGTACCAGGTCTTGAGGATCATGTCCGCCGACGTGAGGATCAATGCGCAGATCGCCATCCAAAGCAGGTTCTTGCGCGTGAGCAGCTCCCGGAGCTTCTTATGGGGGAACAGGAGCTTCAGCGCCAGGGCGAAAAGGCCGAAAAGCAGCGCGAACTGAAAGAGGAACGTGAGAAGGGACCCACCGAAAACGGCGGAAAAGAGGCTCAGAAGGAGCGAGAGAGCATAGTTGGCGATGGCGCCGAGGGTCCACAGGGGCAGCAGGATCAGCCCCTTCACCGGAGCAGGCAGGGGGATCACCTTCTCCCGAAACAGCTCCGCCTTGGTGGGCGACTTTTTTAGGGGCGCGCCTTTCACCGTATACAGGGGGGCGCTGCCGGACTGAATATGGGCGGCGCCGGCTGCCTGTTCGTTCTGCCGGGGGGAAGAGAGCAGATCCTCGGGCTCCACCGCAGCGTTGAAGAGCATGCCGGCGGCGGTCACCGTTCCGGCGGCCTTCAGGGCGGCAGAACGCAGCTTTTTCTTCGTGTCGGTTTTCTTTTCTTCCATAGGTTCCTCCCCGCATGGGATATATCCCAGTATACCATCTCTGCGCCAAAAAACAATTCTTTCTGCCATATTCTGCCAAAAGGATCCCGTCGAAACCGTCAGGAACAGATAATTTACAGTTAGGACATGGTTTTTTCGCAGCTTGACGGGGAAAGACGGTTGAAAAAAAAAGCCGGTTCAAGTACAATTGGAATATAAAAATGGGTTTCCATAGAGGTATAAACAGTATGGATCAGGAAACGAAGAGAAAAAATATACAGGAGCCGGAAAGCGCGCCAAAGTCCGGGAGACCCGGTTCGGGATGGCTGCGCGACATCTTGCGCAAAGCCTATGAGAAGGCCGAGCCTGCCCGGGCCCGGTTCATCCAGGGGCGAAACGCCTTCTGCCGGGGCCTGCGCAGCGCTTTTGATTCCGTCGCCGCCTTCTTCCTGAAGATCTGGGCCGTGATCGGTCCCGTCGTCAAGAAGATCGCCCACGCTGTGTCCGTTGCGGCAAAGGCGGTTTGGAAGGTGCTGGGGCCGCTGCTCCGGAAGCTGTGGCAGTGGATGCGGCCGGGATTCCTCTTCCTGGGGGACAAGATCAAGTCGGGCGCCGCCTTCCTGGCCGCCCGCTTCAAAGGTCTCAACAAGGCCGTGCAGATCGGCATCGGCGCAGTCAGCGCCTCGCTGGTGCTGCTCATCATCGCCTTGATGATCAGCGCCCACGTGTCCCGCACCACCATGCAGCAGGCGGAGGCCACCCCCGACAGCGGCAACGTGCTGCCTGCGCTCACGGAGACGGAAGCGCCCACCGCCGGTCCCGCCACGCCCTCGCCCATCCCGGAGCCCATGCAGGACAAGGTCCTGAAGAAGGGCGACGACTCCCCCACCGTGGCGGTGGTCCAGACCCGGCTCATGGAGCTGGGATACATGGACAGCGACGAGCCCACGGAACACTTCGGCAGCATCACCGAAGGCGCTCTGGTCCGATTCCAAAGGCATAACAATCTGAGCCCCGACGGTCAGTTGGGCGAAGGCACCTGGCTGCTGCTCATGAACGAAGGCGCCGACCCCTGCGTCATGCAGGAGGGGGACGAAGGCGACGACGTGGAGGGCGTGCAGACCCGTCTGTATGAGCTGGGATATCTGGGCAAGAACTTCATCACCGGCACCTACGGCGAAAAAACCTCCGACGCCGTGATGGACTTCCAGAAAGCCAACAACCTCAAGAGCGACGGGATGGTGGGCCATGAGACCATGGATGTCCTCTATGGGGACGAAGTGGTGGGCAACTTCTTCAAAAAAGGCGAGACCAGCGACACCATCGCCGCCTATCAAGAGCGGCTCAAAAAGCTGGGCTATCTGAACGCCAACTATAAGGTCAAGGGCAAGATGGACGACGCCACCGTCTCCGCCATCCGCAAGTTCCAGGAGAACAACGAGCTGACGCCCGACGGATGCCTGGGCCCCACCACCATGACCGCCATGGATGACAAGAACGCCAAGGCATATACCCTGACGATGGGCATGCAGGGCTCTGACGTGAAGACGGTCCAAAAGCGGCTGAAGGCTCTGGGATACCTCACCAGCAACTCCCAGGTCAGCGGATACTACGGGGAGGTCACCGAGGAAGCCGTGGAGGAATTCCAGCGGCGCAACGGCCTGAGTGTCGACGGCACCGTAGGCACCAAAACCCGGGAGAAGCTGAACAGCTCCTCCGCCAAGAAGGCCAAGGCTCCGGCAAAAACCGTCACAAAGGCCACCAGCAAGCCCAAGGTCACCAGCAAGCCCAAGGTCACGCCCAAGCCCACGAAGAAGACCACCGTCAAACCCGGCAAGGCAACGCCCAAGACCACCCCGAAGCCGGGCAAGGCCACCCCGAAGGTCACGCCCAAGCCCACGAAGAAGACCACGCCCAAGCCCACGAAGAAACCCACTGCCAAACCGACGGTCACGCTGAGTCCCGCCAAGAAGGGTGTGGAGAAGCTGATCGCCATTGCGGAAAGCCGGCTCGGCTGTCCCTACGTGGGCGGCGCCAAGGGACCGGACAGATTCGACTGCTCCGGCTTCGTCTACTGGTGCATGAAAAAGGCGGGCTTCAGCGGCGGCTACATGACCAGCCGCACCTGGCGGACCTGCACCCGCTATCCGCGCATCAACAGCATGAGCCAGATCCAGCGGGGCGACATCCTGGTGTTCAAGGGTTCCTCTATGGCCACGGGCCATGTGGGCATCTACCTGGGGGGCGGCAAGATGATCGACGCCAGCTCCGGCGCAGGCCAGGTGCGCATCACCAACACCATCCTTTCCGGTACTTATTGGAAGAACCACTTCCTCATGGCCTACCGGATCTATAGCTGACACGACCTGTCACGGGCGCCGGGAAAGCATCCCCGGCGCCCTTTTTTCAGGAGGGCATGACATGAGCAGGGAAGACATCGAGCGGGCGCTCTTTCAGCTTCGGGACGAAGACTATCGAACCCTTCTAACGAAGCTCATCCCCACCGTGGCACCCGAGCGCATGATCGGCGTTCGGACCCCGGCCCTGAGGAACTATGCCAAGGCTCTGGTGCGGCAACCAGAGACAGACGATTTTTTGCAGGCTCTGCCCCACCGGTATTTCGACGAGAACCAGCTCCACGCCTTCATCCTGTCCGAAATCAAGGATTTCGACCGTTGTGTCAGAGAGGTGGACCGATTCTTGCCCTACGTGGACAACTGGGCCACTTCCGACCAGCTTTCCCCCAAGGCGTTCAAAAAGTACCGGCGGGAGCTGCTACCCTATATCCGGCGGTGGATGGCTTCGGGGAAGACCTATCCCGTCCGCTTCGGGGTAGGGATGCTGATGCAGCATTATTTGGAGGAGGATTTTGACCCCGCGTATCCGCGGCTGGTGGCGGGTCTCCGCTCCGAGGAATACTACGTGAACATGATGCGGGCCTGGTACTTCGCCACGGCCCTGTCCAAGCGGTATGACGATATCCTTCCTTACCTGGAAAGCGATGCTCTGGACCCCTGGACCCACAACAAAGCCATCCAAAAAGCCGTGGAAAGCTATCGGATCACGGACGAACAGAAGACATATTTGAGGCGTCTCAAAGTTAGGAGCAAATAATGGCGTCCAGCAAGGAATATTTATCTTACGTTTTGGAACAGCTCGACCAGGCGGAGGGCCTGCGATATCGGCCCATGATGGGGGAGTATCTGATCTACTGCCGAGGCAAGGTGGTGGGCGGCGTCTACGACGACCGGCTTCTGGTGAAGCCCACGAAGTCAGCCTGCGCCCTGCTTCCCGACGCGCCCCGGGAGGAACCGTACCCCGGAGGCAAGCCCATGCTCTTGGTGACGGAAATGGAGAATAAACCCTTCCTGCGGGAACTGCTGGAGGGGATAGCGGGGGAAGTTTAAGAGGTCACACCTCAGCTTCTTTTTACGAACTGGTGTTTACAATGAGGGCAGGTGATGCGGATCTTGCCCTTGCCCCGGGGCACCCGGACCGTGGCCCGGCACTGGGGACAGCGGAAATAGCGATGGACCTTCCGATCCTGCCAGCGGGTTCTGATCCGGGAAAACCAGCTCAAGATCCGGTTTTTGCACACGAAGTATCGATAGTTTTCCGAGGCCCTCTGGCTGGTCTTTTTCGACAGGGTGCGAAAGAGGCTCAGAATAAGCAGCGCCCATGACAAAGACACCAGCACCGTGCCCAGGATCATGGTGATCCGGTTGTCGATCCCCGACAGCACGAACCCGATGACCAGCAGCACCCAGCCGCATACGGTCAAAAAGCGATTGAGCTCGTCAGCTCCGTACCGGCCCTCCATAAACCTGCGCAAGCGTTCCTTCATGTTCCTCATCCCGTTCCTCATGTGATGGCTCCAGTATGGCGCATCAATTTGAACCCATTGTGAAACCAGATGGGTATTCATGCAAAGTTTTGTTGACGGAAAGGAAATGAAGCTTTACACTTAAGGACAAACAACGAAGAAAGGCCGTCGCACCCATGATCCTGACCATCCTCAAAACCGTTTTGGGCCTCCTGCTGCTGCTGGGCATAGGATTCCTCTGCAGCAAAACGGGCCTCATTGACGAAGGGGCGGAGAAGAAGCTGACGGACCTGCTGCTGAAGGTGGTCCAGCCGGTGTATCTCTTCACCGCCTATCAGCGCTCCTTCGATCGCGGCCTGCTGAAGGACTTCCTCATCTGTCTTGCCATGGCGGCTGCCGCCTTTATCATCATGATCCTGATCCCCTACCTGTTCTTCCCCAAGGGCAGCCGCGACAGGGAGGTGGGGCTGGTGGTCAGCGCATTCCCCAACACAGGCTTTTTCGGCATCCCCCTCATCGCGGGCATCTACGGCACGGAGGGCGTCTTCTTCCTCACCACCATGATCACCATGTTTAACGTGCTGGTCTGGACCTATGGGGTCATCGTCATGTCCGGCCGCCGCGACAGCCTGCGCGTCACGGCCAAACGGCTGGTGAGCCCCGCTCTGATCTCCATGGCCGTGGGGCTATTGTGCTTCTCCCTGGGCTTGCTGCTGCCGGACGTGCTCGTCTCCCCTTTGAAAAAGCTGGTGGATATGAACACGCCTCTGGCCATGCTGATCTCGGGGGCGGTGGTGGCTCGGGCGGATTTCAAGCAGGGCCTGAAGGACCCTCTGGTATACCGGATCTCCTTCCTCAGGATGCTGCTATTGCCAGCCGTCGTGGCATTGGGGCTCTTCTGGCTGCCGGTGAATCCCATGCTCATCACCATCGTGGTGCTCTCTGCCGGGTTCCCCGTGGGGAGCGTGCCCCTGATGTTCTCGGTACAGTATAACAAGAACAGCGTCCTTGCGGGTGAATGCCTTGCTTTGACGGCGGTGTTATGCTGCGTCACCGCACCGCTGGTGTACCTCTTTTTGAATCTGCTGATGGGAGCGATATAAACTATGGCCAAGAAACGGCACGGTCGAAAAAGGAAGAAAAATCTCCGCCTGGGTATCCTCCTGGGACTGGTCCTGCTGTCGTTTGCACTGGTGGCGGCGATGATCCTGATCCTGCGCCCCGCCTCCGACGAGGGGGAAGAAACGCCCCTGTCGGGCGACGCCCTATGGGATGGAAGCTGGTACGGGGATGATCTTGGGCGCATCCAAAGCGACCGAGTCCTCGTCAGAGCCATGAAGGCCTTTGAAAAGAGGACCGGCTCAAAGCCCTACCTGTCGCTGCAGAACGGGATCGTCCCGGAGGACCTGGACGCTTTTGCTCAGGAGCAGTACGAAGCTTTGTTCAACAAAGGGGATCACCTGTTGGTGATCTACGATGAATGGGGCGAAAACGAATACTACCTGTCCGCCCGAACGGGGCAGGAAAGCGCCCTTTCTCAAAACGATCTTTCCCTTCTGCTGTCCTGCATCGAGAAAGCCTATGCCGATCCCGCCAACGAGACCTACGCCGCGGCTTTCGGTGCCGGCTTTCGAGGGGCATCCGAGCAGCTCGCCCCGTCGAAGGGATCGGTGGGACCCGCGGTGCTGTTCGCCTTGGGAGGGATACTGATGCTCCTGTGCCTGATCATGTTCGTCATGCTGCGCAGGCGAGCGCTGGAAAGCCGGCAAAAAGAGGCAGAAGACTGAATCCACGCAAAAATGTGGGTTGAAAAAGTCCAAGAATCGTATTATATTGATTACATACCCGAAAGGATTACCAACAGGAGGAAAACGAAATGAAGAGATTTTTGATATTGGCCCTGGCGTTGATCCTGGCCGTAGCTTCTTTTGGCTGCAAGAAGGGGACTGCCGCCAACGACAAGACCGTTGTGTCCATCGTCGTAGCCGGCACCTTCGGCGATCGCTCCTTCTATGATTCCTCGAAGGCCGGCGGCGACCGCCTGGCCAAGGACTTCAGCAATGTGGAAGTGAAGTACATCGAGTGCAACAACGACAATCACACCGTCCAGATGCGAAATGCGGCGGACGTGTCCAAGATCGTGGTCTGCGTGGGCTGGGAGTTCTATGAGATCGAGACCGTGGCGCCGGAGTATCCCAACGTAGACTTCATTTGGATCGATAACGCCACGGAGAACCCCGTGCCCAACGTGCTGAACATCACCTACGCCCAGAACGAGGGTTCCTTCCTGGCGGGCTATATCGCCGCCTCCGTCTCCAAGACCGGCGTCATCGGCGCTGTGGGTGGCGAGGATTCCGACACCATCAACGACTTCATCGTGGGCTACAAGCAGGGCGCCGCCTATGCGAACGCCAACGCCAAGGTGGAGGTCAACTACAGCAACGACTATGACGATCCCGCCAAGGGCAAGGAGTGCGCCAAGGCCCTCCATGACAAGGGCGCGGACGTGATCTTCCAGATCGCCTCCAAGGCCGGCGACGGCGTGTTCGAGGCGGCTCAGGAAGGCGGCTTCTACGCCATCGGCGTGGACGGCGACCAGAAGTACATCAACGATAAAGTCATCATCTGCTCCATGAAGAAAGAGGTGGGCAGCTCCATCTATGACGCCATCGCCAAATACCTCTCCGGCGACAAGTCCCTGTGGGGGACCACCTGGATCGCCAATCTGTCCGACGGTTATGTGAGCATCGGTTACGGCGAAGCGGGTTCCACCCAGCAGGTGCCGGACAACGTGAAAACGGCGGTGGAGGATCTGGCCAAGAAGATCACCTCCGGCGAGATCAAGGTGGATTCCACCAGGAAGTAATCAAGGGGAACCATTGGGAGCTACCCGTTGCGGGTAGCTTCCTTTTCAAAAGGAGACCAACGCCGGCACCGGCGCGGCTTGTCGCCCACGGCCGGCACGACAGGAGGAAACGGTTTGGAAGACGAGATCCGATTTTCGCATATTTCCATGGAATTCCCAGGCGTTCTTGCCAATGACGACATCTCTTTGTCCATCCGCCGGGGCGAGGTGTTCGCCTTGGTCGGCGAGAACGGCGCGGGCAAATCCACGCTGATGAACATCCTCTACGGCATCAACGAGCCCACGGCGGGAGAGCTGTTCGTCCGGGGACAGAAGGTGACTGCCTTCAACCCCAGGGCGGCCATCGACCGGGGCATCGGCATGGTCCATCAGCACTTTATGCTGGTCCCCTCCTTCACCGTGGCCCAGAACATCGTCCTGGGGCAGGAACCCCGCAAAGGGAGCGTCATGTTCGACAACCGAAAAGCGGAGCAGATCACCCGTCAGCTGGTGGCGGAATACGGTCTGGAGGTGGATCCCGAGGCCGAGGTCAGGGACATCTCCGTGGGGCTCCAACAGCGGGTGGAGATCCTCAAGACCCTCTATCGAGGGGCGGAGATCCTCATATTGGACGAGCCCACCGCTGTGCTGACGCCCCAGGAGACGGACGAGCTCTTCGAGGTCATCCGCAGCATCGTCCGGGAAAAGAACATGACGGTCATCATCATCACCCACAAGCTCTACGAGGTCATGGCCATCTCCGATCGGGTGGGCGTCATGCGGGCCGGAAAGCTCATCGGCGTCAAAAACACCTCGGAAGTGGATGAACGGATATTGGCCTCCATGATGGTGGGCCGGCCCGTCCTCTTCGACCATCTGAACAAGACCGGGGAGCCCGGAGAGGTGGCCATCGAGGTGAAGGACCTGTTCGTGGCGGACAACCGGGGCCTGCCGGCGGTGCGGGGGACCTCCTTCTCCGTACGTAAGGGAGAGGTGCTGGGTATCGCCGCCATCGAGGGCAACGGCCAGAGCGAGCTGCTGGAGGCCATCACAGGCCTCAGAAAGATAGAAAAAGGTTCCGTCGCCATCTGCGGACAGAGCGCCGCAGGCAAGACGCCGGGCGAGATCCGGGCCATGGGCCTGTCCCACGTGCCGGAGGATCGGCTGTCCACCGGCGTGGACAAGGTGGCCTCGGTGGCGGACAACCTGATCACCGGGCGGCACAGGGAGCAGCGGTTCAACCGCTTCGGCTTCCACCAGCGGCGATCCACCATCGACCGGTACGCGGAGGATCTGTACAGCAAGTTCGATATCCGCGGCGCGGGCATCCACATCCCCGTGGGGTCCATGTCCGGCGGCAACATGCAGAAGGTGGTTGTGGCCCGGGAGTTCACCTTCGATTCCCCGGCCCTGGTCATCTCCCAGCCCACCCGGGGCGTGGACATCGGCGCCATGGAGTTCTTCCACACCCGCATCATCGAGCGGCGCAACGCCGGAGCGGCCATCCTGCTGTGCTCGGCGGATCTGGACGAGGTGTTCCGCCTTTCGGACCGCATCATCACCCTGTACGAGGGGCGCGTCACCGGAGAGTTCCAGGTTGACCGCATCACCAAGGAGGAGATCGGATTCTATATGACCGGCTCCCGTAAGGAGGCGGACCAATGAAAAAGAATCGTTTCGATTACGGATACATTCTGACGCTGCTCATCAGCCTTGCCGTGGCCCTGCTGATCGGCGCGGGCATTTTGGCCCTCACCGGCCACAACCCCCTGACCGCCTATCGGGCGCTGCTGGGCGGGGCCTTCTCCAACACCCGTCATATCGGGGACATGTTGGAATACGCCATGGTGCTGTGCCTGTGCGGGCTTGCCTGCGACATCGGCTCACGGGTGGGCATCTTCAACGTGGGCGGCGAAGGCCAGCTGTTGCTGGGCGCCATCTTCGCAGCCCAGATCGGCGTGTGGCTCAAGGCCGCGTCCCCCTGGCTGGCCATCCCCGCAGCGGCTCTGGGCGCCATGATTGTGGGCGGTTTCTACGCCTGGATCCCCGGCGTGCTGAAGGTGAAGCTGAAGGTGAACGAGGTCATCACCACCATCATGCTCAACACGGTGGCGGTGTTCCTCTGTCAGTTTTTGGCCAAGGGCCCCTGGAAGAACGCCAACAAAAACATCGTGGCCGGCACGGAGAACCTGCCCAGCAGCTTCTGGCTCAAAAAGCTGGTGCCCGGTTCCAACCTGTCCTCCGCCATCATCGCGGCCGCCATCATCACCTTTCTGGTGTGGTACATCCTGCAGAAGACATCCAAGGGCTATGAGATGCGGCTCACCGGGGACAACCCCCGCTTTGCCCGTTACGCCGGCATGAAGACGGATCGGATCGTGCTCGTCACCATGATCCTTTCCGGCATGATGTGCGGCCTGGTGGGCATGTTCCGGGTCTACGGCGCGGAGCACATCTACAAGTCCACCGTCTCCAACGAATACTACTTTGAGGGCCTCATGGTGGCCATGATCGCCCAATATCAGCCCGTTCCCACGGTGATCATCGCCCTCATATTCGCCATACTGAAGATCGGCGCCATGGGCATGGAGACGGCGGCGGGCGTGCCCAAACAGCTGTATCTGATCATCCAGACCATCGTCATCTTCTGCATGGCGGCGGAAACGGGCATCCGCGCGGCGATCGCCCGAAACCGGGAGCGACGGGCGGCCAAACAGGACGTCAACGCCCGGAAGGAAGGAGGCAGCGCCCATGAATAACAACATCTGGTCCACCATTTTTTCCGCAGGCACCTTCAACCAGATGCTTCGCAGCGCCACCCCGGTGGCTCTCGCGGCCCTGGGCGGCCTCATGACCGAGCACGCTGGCATCATGAACATCGGCATGGACGGCATGATCCTCATGGGCGCTTTCGTGGCCGCCGTGGCCAGCTATTTCTTTGCCAGCGCCGCCATGGGCATCGTGGCCGCCGTGGCCTTCGGCGTCCTCATCGGCCTGTTCTTCGCCCTGTTCACCGTGAAGCTCAAGAGCGACGAATTCATCATCGGCTGTGCCCTCAACACCTTCGCCCTGGGCGTGACCGCCTTCTTGTCCCGAGAGATCTTCGGCCTTTCCGGCACTTCAGGCTATGTGGTGCCCAGCCTGCCCAATTTGCACATCCCCCTGATCCGGCAGATCCCCTTCGTGGGCGACATCCTCAGCGGCCACTCCGTCTTCGTCTACGTGACCTGGCTGCTGGTGCTTCTCATGTGGCTGTTCGTGTACCGGACCCCCATGGGCCTGTGGATACGGGCTTCCGGCGAATCCCCGGAGACGCTGCGTACCGTGGGCAAAAACCCGGAGCGGATGCAGTGGATCGCTTCCATCATCTGCGGCATCTTCTGCAGCCTGGCAGGCGCTCACCTGTCCCTGGGATATCTCAACGGCTCCTTTGTGGAGGGCATGAGCGCCTCCCGCGGCTTTATCGCCTTCGCCTGCGTCATATTCGCCGCAGCGAACCCGCCCAAAGCGTACATCGCCGCGCTGATGTTCGGCTTCTTCGACGCCCTGGGTCTCCGGCTCCAAAGCTATGTGAGCTCGGACCTCACCGGTACCATCCCGTATCTCATCACCATCATCATGATGGTCTACGTGGTGGTCAGCCGTCAAAAGCGGCGGGAGCGGATGGCCAGGCAGCAGCTGCAGCGGCTGGAGCCGTAAAGGGGCCTTATGATGGACCCAACGCCCATCCCCGTCTGGCTGGACACGGATCCCGGCGTGGACGACGCCATGGCCCTGGCTTTGCTGTTCGCCGTCCCCGAATACGACGTGAAGGGCGTGTCGGCGGTGGCCGGCAATGTGCCCCTCTCCCGGACCTTCCGAAACGCCCGGGATCTGACGGCTTTTTTCGGCCGGAAGGACGTGCCCGTATACCCGGGTGCTGCCCGGCCCCTGGTCCGGGAACCCCGAACGGCCTGTTTTATCCACGGAGAGAACGGTCTGGGCAACATGACCCTGCCGGAATCGGACGCGCCTGTGGCGCGGACACCCGCCTGGGACGCCCTGTATGAGGCCGCCAAAGCAGCGATGGGCCAGCTGACGCTGATCACCATCGGCCCCCTCACCAATATCGCCCTAGCCCTCAGCAAGTACGACGCCCTGCCTAAGCTGCTGAAGCGGATCGTCATTATGGGCGGTTCCGTTTCCGGCGGCAACGCCACCCCGACGGCGGAGGCCAATATATTCTGCGACGCGGAGGCGGCCGACGCCGTGTTTCGCTGCGGCGCACCCATCGTCATGTGCGGTCTTGACATGACGCTGAAGGCTGTCATGACCCCCGCGGAACTGGACCGGATGGGCAGTCTGAACCCCAGAGCCAGGTTTCTGCGGGACGCGGCTCAATACGGCCTCGCCTACGCCCAGGCTCACGGCATCGATGGCATGGCCCTCCATGATCCTACCGCCGTGCTGTTCCCTCGGTATCCCCACATCTTCGGCGTCAGGGAAGCGGGGGTGATCGTGGAGGTCAAGGACCCTGGCACCTACGGCAAGACCGTGACCGACCTGGGTTCCCACAAGCCGTTCCCCTTCAAAAACGCTTTGGTGGCGCTGGAGGTGGACCGTGAGCAGCTATTTCAAAAGGTCCTGTGCCTGCTGGCCAAATACTGATTCTTTATAGAACGCTTCCTTTCGGTCCGCATAGGCGGGCCGGTTTTTGGATGGGCCAAAGCGCGTCCGGAACGTAGGAGGATGGCCATGGGCCGGATATGACGAAAGGACGGGCACAAGCCCGTCCTTTTCACGTTATATGATCCTTTGCCCGGCAACTCATCCTCAAGGGACAAGCTCGATGGGCACCCTATGCCTGTGTCCCTTTCCCGACGGCATGGTCGGGCGGCGCGTCCCTACCGTTTGTTGGACTGGCGCCAGATGTTCTGCTTCTCGGCGGCGGCGATGAGCTCCTCCCGGTAGGCCGGGTGCGCCAGATCCACCAGCATGGCCGCCCGCTCCCAGGTGGTCCGGCCCACCAGGTTCCGAACGCCGTATTCCGTGACCACGTAGTAGGCTTCGCTCCGGGGGGTAGTGACGATGTCGCCGCCGAAGTGAGGCACGATCCGGGAGTGCATCTGGCCCTTCTTGTCGGTGAAGGAGGAGGTGAGGCAGATGAAGGCCTTGCCGCCCTTAGATTTCGCCGCACCGGTCATGAAATCCAGCTGGCCGCCAGTGCCGGAGATGTGCCTGGTGCCGGAGCTCTCGGAGGACACCTGGCCGTAGAGGTCCACGCTGATGCAGTTGTTGATGGCCACCATGTTATCGATGGCACCGATGAGCTCCGGGGAGTTCACGTATTCCAGGGGGCACACCGACAAGCCCGGGTTGTGGTCCAGCCACTCATAGAGCTTCTTCGTGCCGAAGGCCATGCCGAACATGCCCTTGTTCCGGTGCATGTTGTTCCGGGCGTTGGTCAGCTTCCCGGCGGCGTAGAGGTCGTAGTAGGCGTCGGAACAGAGCTCTGTGTGCATGGACAGATCCTTGAGGTCGGAG
>JAEEGF010025784.1_pt1 | contig 18342 bp, 19 predicted proteins | sample 9134171 | NCBI WGS metagenome assembly JAEEGF01 (sample SAMN16246542, study PRJNA631951) | gut metagenome | biome: gut microbiome; feature: rumen; material: AP-attached | host: Bos | place: Iran: Karaj | collected 2018-10
CCCATTATAGGTGCCAATGTTGAACCGAGTGTAGCACCGATAAATAATGTCGGAACAATCTCACCGCCCTTAAATCCTGCTTCAAGCGTAAGCGCCGTAAATATTATTTTTAAAATAAAAGCTCCGGCAAAAGCTTTTCCAACAAAAGCTGCATTTATAACGCTTTCTCCAAGTCCCAAGTAATCCTGGGTATGAAGAAGTGATGCCAAAAAGCACACAATAACGCCACCCACAAAAGCTCTTAAGTAGGCATTCTTTAAAAACTTGCTGTATAAGTGATGTGTGCCATGCATTACAAGAATAAAGATTATTCCGACAAGTGCTGCGATAACGCCGAGTAAAACAACCTTTAATGATGCAGCCGAATAAATATCCGGTACCGATACAACGGGATGAGGCACTTTACCGCTCTGTGCTCCGAGAAGCTTAGCTATATAATGTGAGAAATATGCCGTAAATACGCAAGGAACAAGAGCCGAATAATGCATAATTCCTACCATTGTTACTTCCAGCGCGAACACAGCCGCTCCAAGCGGTGTTCCGAATAATGCTGAAAAAGCGCCTGCCATTCCGGCCATTGTAATAATCTTAACCGAATCATCGGATAGTCTTAAATTACGTGCAAGAAAATTTCCGATACTTCCGCCAAACTGTAAGGCTGCACCCTCACGGCCTACGGAACCACCGAATGCATGGGTAATAATCGTTGCCGCCAAGATAAGCGGTGCAAGCATAAGTCTTATTACCTTGCCTTCTTTAATGGATTCAAGCACCTGGCTTGTTCCGGTATCATCTGATTTCTTGAAGACCTTATATAAAAATACAATCAAAAGACCGCCAACCGGTAAGAAAAGAACCATATATGAATGCTCAAGGCGATATTCCGTAACAAAATGAACCGCATATAAAAATCCCGATGCAATAACACCGATAACGGTGCCAAGAACTACAGAAATCACAAACCACTTAACAAGCGATGCAATTCCCTTTCCGAAATTTCTTACCTTCTTCTTATCTGTAATTGCAGCTATAAAATCTTTCATGTAAAAATCTCCCGGTACAATATCTATTCCGTATCATCCTGTACCTTAATCTTATAATCGTTGCGTCCGCTCTCCTTAACGCCGTAAAGCGCTTCATCGGCCTTATTAAGAAGATCGTCAAGTGAAAATTCCCACGGCTTCTTTGCAAGGAAGCCTCCGATTGAAATCGTAAGCTCGGATCTTACATCCGAAGCCTCGTTTTTAATATTCAAATGATGAAGATGGCTTCTAAGCTCTGTTGCGATTCTGTCGCCGACATTCTTAAGCGGCGCTTTTACAAGAATAACAAATTCATCACCACCGAATCTGTATCCGTTACCGATATCCTTAATCGCTCCGCTTATCACATCGGAAACCATAATCAAAACTTCGTCGCCTCTTACATGTCCATAAGTATCATTAAATATCTTAAAGCAATCGACATCTATAATCATCAAAAGAAGGGATTCATTATTGGCTTCGCAATCCGCAATCATTCTCTTAACGTCTTCATTAAGAGAGTATCTGTTCTTAAGGCCCGTAAGTCCGTCACGTCCCGATATCGAATTGGCACTTGCCAATGAACTTCTTACTTCCTCAAGGCTAATCTTAACATTAATCGCCCTTATCTTCTCAATTCGCTCCTTTTCGGACAGAATCTTACAATATTTGGCATAATCAACGCAAGCCTTCTTATAATTCTCGCTGTCCTTGACAAGCGTATAATACTTTAGATAAAGCTCATAAAGCTTAACTCGCATACGCGGCGGATCGATATCATTAATGAGGTTTTCGAAGCTCTTTAAAATCCGCAGCATATCATCGTAGCATTTATTCTCTTCATATAGAAGCGAAAGCTCCCTTACTGTAAAGAAAATATCAGTAAGGGATTCACTTCCCGGCTTGAACTCCTTCGGAAGCTCATTATAATGCTCTTCGAAAAACTTCTTATCACCGCGTTTACACCTTACTCTGCATAACTCAGTCATAAGAGTGTCCGTATAATATTCCTCACCGATTGTCTTGGCTCTTTCATATCCTTTGCTTATATACTCTTCCGACTTCTCATACTCTCCGATATGAAGATAAGCCGCACCGATATTAAGATGGCATATCGCAAGCCATTTCTCGTACAGCAAGGTATCCTGCTTCTCACGAAGCAGGATTTCCTCACCCATTTTAAAATACTTAACCGCTGACTCGTAATCATTAAGTTCCAAAAAGCAGTTACCGATACTTCCGTAATATACGCCTACATAATAATTAATGCCATTGGCTTTAACGTAATTAAGCGCCTGTAAGTAGCAGTCCATCGCCATATCCCGGCTTCCGAGCTCCTCGAAAGTTACGCCCAGTGAGCTAAGTGACCTGCAATACATGACAGAATCACCAATTTCAAAGTATTGCTTCTTACACTCTTCGAAAATCTCTGTGGCCCTCTCATATTCGCCTCGCCACAGACACTCAAGTCCGTGCTCGTAATCTTCTAATACGATTTTTTCCTGTTTATTCATACTTTATTATTTACCTGAAACAACAACTCCATTAAATGCCATCATCGGTATTATAGCACTTCCGTTTGTAGTAACTTCTTTAGATACAGCTTTGATATTATTGAAAATATCACCGAGGTTACCATTAATCATAGCTTCGGATACAGGTCCTGCAATCTTGCCGTCCTTAATGTAAAAACTATTCTTTGCAACGCCTGAAAACTCTCCGCTTACACCCGGCTCTCCACCGGAGAAAGAGCCAACTACAATACCTTCATCGATACCCTTGATTATATCTTCATACGGAATATCACCCGGCTCTATAATGAGCGACTCACAAGCATTCTTAATCGGTTCAAAGTCTGTCTTCTTGGCTGTATAAAGGTCAATTGTATAATTTTCCAAGATACCGTTCTTAATAATATCAACATTCTCAGCAAGGAAGCCGTCTTTTGTAAAATGCTTATTATCTAGGATTCTCGGATCATCCGCAGATACTCTTATGGTAAGCTTCTCATCGGCTACCTTCTCGCCCTTCTTGCCGTACCATTGCGAAGTTTTATTCTTGATAACTTCGTTTCCAAGATAATTCTCATTAAGGAATTCAACAAATTCCAAAAGGCTCATACCCTTTAATACCATTGTGCCGGTGAACTTATGATCAAGCGGCTTAGCCTCAAGAAGCTTAACAGTATCCTCTATTTCTTCTCTTGTATTGGCCTGATTGATAAATGGTGTCTCAAGATCTCCTGTCGTAAACCACGCATACTTCGCCGAGGTAACTTTATCACCATCAACTGCGGTCATCGCAATCATAATGGAATACGAACCTGTAATCTGTGTAATTCTGGTTCCGTTAGTATCATGATACTCGGTATGATTGCTGTCATAACTTGCTATAGACTGCGTTACGCAAATCTTCGGATACTCTTTCTTAATCGTATCAAGCAATTCCGTAACTCTTTTAAAAAACTTATCAAGATCCGGCTTATCGACGCCTTCTCTAAACTTATGCTCTCCCTGACGAGGTGCCATATCATATGCTTCGTCTGCAACAGAAGCTTCAGCTACCTCAAGACAATCTCTTATACCGTTTTCAATATCTTCATCCGAAAAGCTGTTAATCTTAACCTTTCCGTACTTATTATTCTTATAGGCGCCGAGAATCATCTCGGTATTAAATACAGTTCTGAAAAGCGAGAACTCACCGCCTTCAACATTGAATTCCTGCTTCTCGGATAACGTTGCCACGCAACGTGCCATATCTACGCCTTCTCTTACAAACTTTGCAAGAGTAGATGTTGCTATATTATCTATCTTCTGCATATTAGCGTCCTCCTATAGTAATCTTACATCTGATCTCCGGACCGCCATCCGTTACAGGCATAGGCTGCTTCTTACCGCATGTACCCGAATTTGACCATGTAATATTATCTGATACCATATCAACTGTCTTTAGCATATCAAATGCTATGCCGGAAACCGTTGTATCTAAAATAGGACGTGTAATCTTTCCTTTCTTAATCTCGTATCCTTCATTAACACCGAAAATAAACTCACCGGTATAGTCTGCCTGACCGTTACTGCTTTCTACGAGATAATATCCATCGTCGGTAGATGCTATCATATCCTCAAGTTTATCTTTGCCGGGAAGAATAAGAGTATTTCTCATTCTAATAAGCGGTTCATCCGAGAAGCTGTAAGCTCTGGCGTTACCGCAAGGTTTCTGTCCGTACTGCTTGGCGGTCTCTCTGTTATTCATATATCCTACGAGAATACCATCCTTAATTATCTCACAATCCGTACACTTGGTTCCCTCTTCATCAACATATACAGGAAGTGGAACCGGTTTGCCGAATGCTTCATATGCAAAATCCGTAAGTGATATAAGCGGACTTGCTACCTGCTTGTTAAGATATGGTCCTGCAACCGAACCACCACGTACAAGATCTGCCTCTACCGTATGACCTACAGCTTCGTGTGCAAGCATACCTGCCATCTTACCACCTAAGATTACGGTTTTAACACCTGCTTCTGCATATACGCCTTCACGCTTTCTCATAATTGACTCGTATGTACTGTCAATTAACTTAAAGTAATCTCTCGGATCCTTGAATTTATCGATAAAATTACCGAGTGATGAATCTGAAGAGAATAATCCTACAGGTTTACCGTCAGGAGTGAGTGCTGTCATTCTCACATATATTGTGGATCTCGGAATTGCTGTATGTGCATCATATCCATCGGATGTATATAATATTTTCTCTCTGCTCTGTTCCCTTATTACTATCGAATGGCTCTTAAGACCCTTACATTTCTCTGCCGCATATGCATCAAGTTCTTTGGCAAATTCCACGATGCGCTTCTGCTCTGTATCTATAACTTCGTGACGAAGTTCTTCTTTGCCCGTAGAAATATCAGCAGGAAGAATACGTTCCTTATTGATATGCTTATCCATAAATAAAGCATTCTCGGTAGCTGCTTTAAGCACTGCTTTTCCTGCTTCAATTGATGTATCAGCCATTGACGAGAAACCATATATACCATTCTTTCCTACCCTTGCGGATACACCGGAAGAATTGGTTCTCACATTATTCTGAACATCACCGTCCGTAACCACAACTTGTCTTTCACGATTCTCGTGTTCTCTAAGTTCTGTCATAAGACCGGTTTCAAAAGACTCTTTCAAACTTGCTATGTTGTCCTGTAACACTTTTTCTAACCCTCCTTAACATTGTTAAGATTATGGTTTTATTATATAGTATAATCATTAATCTTTAAAGGTATATTTTCTGACAGGTTCAATTATTCCGTTAACAGGTCGCATTTTACCCGCGACCATTAAAAGTTTAATAAAAAAGAGCATATCAATCGATATGCTCTTAAATAATTTATTCTTCCTCTATTGGCTCTTCACCAAGTAAATCAAAGGCTGCCATGGTTCCCGGAATAACTCTTCCACAAAGCCTACATATTCCGTACGCATCCTGATGCTCTTCACATATATGTCCGAGCTTTTCCGGATCCGCATCACGAGCGTCCGGATATTCACTTTTAATCTTATCTTCAGGACTTACACCACAGCATGGCTTATCATCCGGTTTAATAAAGAAATCCATATATTAGCCTTCTTTCTCAAGCTTATTCTGAATAAGCGTAGTCGATACAAGTAAAAGCACCGAACCGATAATTATCAATGTCGATAAAGCATTTACGTCAGGCGATACACCTTTTTTAACCATGCTTAATATTCTTAAAGGCAATGTCTGTGAATCCGGACCTGCAGTAAAGAACGATACGACTACATCATCAAGTGAAAGGGTAAGCGCAAGCATCGCACCCGATAATACGCCCGGTGCAATCATCGGAAGTATTACTCTTGTAAATGTATGCAATTCGTTAGCACCAAGATCGTGCGCCGCCTCCTCAATACTCTTATCAAAGCCCGCCATTCTTGAGCGTACCGTTATTACCACAAACGGCATTGAAAAGGTTACATGCGATATTATAAGTGTCGCCATATTCATGCTTATATTAACCGACGTAAAAAGAATAAGCATTGCAATTGCAAATACGAGCTCCGGTATAACTATCGGGATGTAAAGCGACGTACTTATCAAGCTTTTTAACTTAAATTCAAATCTGTTAAGTCCTACAGCGCAAAGCGTTCCGAGGAATGTTGATAACAATGTACTTACAAAAGCAACTATCAACGTATTCTTGAATGCCTGCATCAAAAGTGTATTGGACCACATCGATATATACCAGTCAAATGTAAAGCCCTCGAATACCACATTCATTCGTGAAGTATTAAAGGAAAAAGCTATTACCACCGCTATCGGCATATATAGGAATATATACACAAGACACGCATAGACAACCGACCACGGATTATTCTTAATCTTACGCGATTTTTTAAGGAAGGTCTTTTCTGTTTCTTTCATACTCGTCCCTCCTTAAACCATGTCATCAAGCGAACCGACCTTGCCGTATAACCTCATAAGCAAAAGTGTTATTACAATTAAGATAATCGATAACGATGCTCCGAGCGGCCAGTTTCTGGCTGACATAAACTGATTCTTAATTAAGTTACCAATGTACATGGTCTTCGCTCCGCCCATCATATCGGCTATATAGAATAAGCCCAGTGACGGAATGAATGTCTGTATGGAACCCGCGAAAACTCCCGGCATAGTAAGCGGCAAGATTACTCGCGTAAAGACATGGCGCTTATTGCAGTAGAGGTCTTTTGCGGCCTCAATAAGTGACGGGTCGAGCTTTTCTATAGATGTATATATCGGTAATACCGTAAATGGCAAAAGGTCATAGACCATACCGAGTAAAACCGCGCCATCCGTATATAACATCTCAATCGGAATCTTAATAACACCAAGCGATATAAGCAGGTGATTTACGATTCCCGACGAACGAAGAAGAGTGTTCCATCCGTAGATTCTTATCATTGAATTAATCCAGAAAGGAAGCATCAATAATAAAACCAAAAAAGGCTTAATCTTCTCCGACGAATTGGCAATTATATACGCAAAAGGATAGCCGACAACAAGGCATATCACCGTAGTCTCAATCGAGAGCAAAAACGAACTTCCGAATACTTTAAGGTAATCTGTCGAAAGAAGCGATTTATAAGCTTCGATTGACGGTATGAACTCTACGCCGCCGTATCCGTTTCTCTTAAGCACCGATATACCCACAACCAATAAAAGCGGCAATACAAGGAAAAGCACAAGCCATACAACGCTTGGCCCTATCATGGCAAGCGGAGGAAGTGAATTTTTAATCTTCGCCTTCATCTACGCCCTCCATTTCTTTGTAGAGCTTCTCGGTTGTCTGCTCGATTACGTTGTAGATCTGCTCTTCCACGGTATGTACGATTATAGCATCCTTCGGGCGCCAGTGGACGTAGACACGCTTACCTACTTCAACATGGTCGTCATTCGGATGGGACGCTACTTTAAGTATCTGACCGGTAAGAAGTTCAACTTCGGTCTTCACAACGGAACCCGCAAATATATGCTCTATTACCTTACCTCTGATAGAGAAATGCTCCACCGGAGTCTCCGATAACTTAACGTTCTCCGGACGTACGCAGATATAGATCATTTCTTCCACGCCGAATCCCTTGGCATGAAGAGCCGCCTTACCTGCTTCGAGATCGATATGTAACAGATCACCGTCAACGGATCTTACATAACTTTCCAATATATTGGATTCACCAACGAAGCTTGCAACGAACTTTGTCTTAGGATGATTATATACCTCATCCGGAGTACCTATCTGCTCCATAACACCTTCATGCATAACCGCGATTCTGTCGCTCATTGTAAGAGCTTCCTCCTGGTCATGCGTTACATACACGAAGGTAATTCCAAGCTTCTGCTGTAAATGCTTTAATTCAAGCTGCATCTGCTTTCTAAGCTTTAAGTCAAGTGCACCCAAAGGCTCATCAAGCAGCAATACTCTAGGCTTATTTATCAAAGCGCGCGCAATAGCAACACGCTGTTTCTGTCCGCCAGACATCTGGGCAGGCTTTCTCTTCTCAAGTCCCTCAAGCTGAACAAGCTTAATCATCTCGCTGACTCTCTCTTTAATCTCTGCCTTAGGAACTTTTTTCTCGACAAGACCGAATGCGATATTATCCTCTACATTCATATGCGGGAAAAGCGCATAATTCTGGAATACCGTATTAACGTTACGCTCGTTAGGCTTCAAACCCGATACGTCAACGCCTTCAAGCATTATCTCTCCGGATGTTGCTTCCGAAAAGCCCGCAATCATACGAAGAGTTGTCGTCTTACCGCATCCTGACGGTCCGAGAAGTGTGAGAAACTCGCCCTCTTTAATATCAAGAGACAGCTTTTTTACAACCTTAACGCCGTCAAACTCTTTTTCCACTTCGTTAAGTCTGACGATTACGTTCTCACTGTTCAATTATTTATCCTCCAAAATAGAACCGACAATTAAAGAATCTTGTCTCCACGCTCACCTGTACGAATTCTGATTCCCTCGTCCACGGTAGATACGAAAATCTTTCCGTCGCCGACGGATCCCGAAGATAACTCCTGCTGTAACTCATACACGACATCATCAAGGTCTTCGTCCCAGACAACTGTCATAACATGAATACGAGGAAGTAAATTAATCTCCACGTTTAACTCAGAAAACTCGCTTGAATCCGACTTCTGATTACCGCAACCCATAACGGTTGTAACGGTCATACCTGAATAATCGTTCTTGGCAAGTACCTTTTTAACGGTCTCAAGGTTCTCCGTTCTTGTAATGACTTCGATTTTCTTCATACGTGCCTCCTAGTTCTTCATCTTAGAGAATACGTTATCATAATATGTTGCAGCATCTCCTACATCACCGATAACATGAGCTTTTGCGAAAATAGCGGAGCTGATGTTCTTCAAAGGATTGCTGTAATAATCTTCACCCATTAATTCCATGGTACCCTTATTTAAGCATACACAAGGATACTCGTCGTAGCACATCTTGTAAATCTCAGGTCTGTGGATAAAGTTAATGAACTGATATACAAGATCTTCCTTTGTAGTCTTTGATGACATAACGAAGTTATCGTATGACATCTCGTTTCCTTCAGGGATATCAACAAGTACGATATCGTTGTTGATTGCCTGAGCCTTAACGGCATCCATGTTATATACGATACCTACGGCTACTTCATTGGTTGCAAGTGCCGAGAAAGGCGTATCGGAATCATATAACTTTACATTGTTAGCAAGCTTAACAAGCCACTCTTCTGCTTTATTAATTGTTGCTTCATCTGTTGAGTCAGGATCTTCTCCAAGAGCTTTTAATGCAAGATCAACAAGCTCACGGCAGTCATCCGGAACAACTATATTATTGGCAAGTGCAGGATTCAACAAATCATTAAGGTTGTTGATCTCTACTCCGAGTTCTGCGCATTTTGCCTTATTCATTACTATTAAAGTGATGGTTGCCATATATGGAACCGTATACTTATTGCCCTTATCAAAACCGAGATTAAGGTTATCTTCGCTGATATTAGCCATATTCTCAATCTTTGACGTATCAATCTCTTTAATAAGTCCCTGTGCAATCATCGCCGGGATTACATAATTACTTGCAACGAAAATGTCATATTCACCGGTGCCGCCTGCAACAAGCTTGGCAAGCATCTCTTCATTACTCGAAAAAGTAGATTCAACTACATGAATACCGGTCTCCTGCTCAAAAAGTTCGTAAACTTCCTGAGGAATATACTCGGACCAGTTATAGATATACAAGGTATTCTCCTTGTCAGCGGCAGAGCTTCCGCAGCCTGCCATGAGGCCAACCCCCATGAATGTGACAATTAAGACAGCCACCAACTTTACATACAATTTTCTCATTTCTTTGTTTCCTTCCTGCATAACAAAATTTCTTTATTAGTACGCGCAGACATATTTTTACGCATACCGCAACGACAAGTGTAGCATTTTTTTATAAAAGGTGCAATAATAAAGTTACGAAATTTGATTACATATATTTATATATTTAAAGATTTATTATAAGGGGAATATAAATGGAAATAGAAAAGAAATTCCTGGTTGATATTTCAGGTCTTCACCTTGAGGATTATCCTAAAAAAGAACTAATGCAGGGCTATGTCTTAACCGATCCCGTAATAAGAGCGCGCCGTGAAGACGATAAGTATTACCTTACCGTCAAGGGCAAGGGACTCTTGGCTCGCGAAGAGCTTAATCTTGACTTATCGCACGAAGCCTTCGACAGCTTAATCAAAAAATCAGATAACGCCATCATTGAGAAGACGCGCTATCTGATTCCTTATACATATAATACCGCTACCCGTATGTCCGAGTGCCATGCAACAATCGAACTCGACATCTTTAAGGGTGCGTTGCAGGGACTTATAATGGCCGAGGTTGAATTCGATTCAACCGAAGAAGCCCGCGAATTCGTTGCTCCGTCCTGGTTCAAAAAGGAAATAACAGAGGACAGCCGCTACCAGAACGCCAAAATGATATCCCTTAATCCTTACGAGATAAAAGCTCTCATCGGATAATTATCTAATAACTTCAAACTTACGGTTGGTAAAAACAATTCCCTTAAGTTCTTCAAATCTTCTGTCAAGCGGACCATCCGCGATAACGGTATCAAGTGATGCCGCAAGTGTGTCAATTACCTTATCTGACATAAAGTCTTCCGTAAGTCTTAAGATGTTATACTTCTCTTGGTAAGTATCCGCATCAAGAAACTGATTAATAACATCCATCTCGTTTTCAAACTTCATAAAAATCCTAACCTTTTTGCATATTTAACATTTTTTCGCCTTCGGCAATAAAATCTCTCTCATAACTCATCTTACAGTTCGGACCGAATACGATTAAATCCATTACTGTCTTATTGAAATCTTCCGTCTCCTCAAAATGCGGAGCGCTGCAATATTCATGCTTATCCGCAACGTCCTTAATTGAGTCGTCGTCAAAGCTCTCACTTGTATTATTTAATGAACGGGTAAGAATATCTTCTTCGAACTTCTTGGCTGAAGTCTCGTAAGCCGTTCTCTCCTGATAGCTCTTAGTAGGCTTATCTGCCCTCTTTGATGCCTTAGCAGGCTTAACTGTATTAGCAGTTTTCTTAGGCTCGCTCTTTGCTGTAAATACGGGTTTCACAGGCTTTGAAGCTTTCATCGGCTTTGCATTTGCCGTAGTACCGAATGCCGCCTGTCTTAAATCATCCTGTGTCATTCCGTCAACTTTTTTCTCTCCCGCCAAGTCATCCTTCGCAGCCTTCGTAAGCCTGCTTACTACAGTAAGCATAACAACACCAATTATGATCGGAAAAAATAAACCCATAATCCTTACCTCCTAATCTTTAATCCTATGTATATATTTTAAGCATTTTCAATCGATTAGTCGATTAAATTTTTATAAAATTTACATAAAATCAAGATAAGAAAAGCGCTTACAGTTCGTAGTATCTGGTGCTCTTTATTACTTCAGGCAATTCTGACGGAGAATTGATCAAGTATCTTGCATTATCAACTTCTCCCATACCGTATGACGCATATATAAACGGCAAGTCGTTCTTAAAAGCCGAATCCATATCCGTTGCAGTATCACCTATGTATATAGCTTTTTTAATATCACATCTCTCCATAAGGATTCTGATATTCTCATCCTTAAGCTTACCGGTTCTTCCGAAGTTCTCGAAATCCTTAAAGTAACTTTCAAGACCAGTCGTATGAAGCAGCGCTTCTATATAACCCTCCTGGCAGTTACTTACTATATATAAGTCATAATCATTTGAAAGACGGATTATAGTCTCTTTCATGCCGTCGTACAAGCGTCCCGGATGGTCATAGAGATAATCAATCTCTTCCTTACAGCACTTATCAAGTACTTCAAGCGCTTTTCTCTCATCAATCGTAGGGAAAAGCTTTACAAAAGCGCTCATCGGCTGTCCCATGTACTTAGACATCTCGGAAGGTGAAATTGTCGTCGTAATCTCCTTATATCTACCCGCTGTTAAATTCCACGAATCCGTTATAACGGATACCGCATCCCACAGCGTGCCATCCACATCAAAAATCAAAGCTTTATTCATTCTTACACTCTCTCATATCTATAGAAGTAGTACTCCTGATCGAAGTAGGTCTTCTCATCACTCATTCCCGTTACTTTCCAGTCATCTCTCTCATCGAGATTAGGAAAATGCGCATCTGCACGATACGCATAATTAATCTTGGTCACATGCGCCACATCGCATTTATCAAGCATCATCTCATATATGCTCTGTCCGCCAATGACATAGATATCGTCGCTTTCATACTTTGAAAGCTCTTTCATAAGCTCTTCTTCATCGTGCACAACAATAGCGCCGTGTCCGTCGTAATTCTTACTTCTTGTAAGCACTATATTGGTTCTGTTCTTTAACGGTAATCCGTTAGGAAAGCTCTCTAAAGTCTTTCTTCCCATAACCACAACCTTACCTGTTGTAGTCTCTCTAAAAAACTTCATATCTTCAGGGATTGAGGTAAGAAGCTTATTCTCATAACCAATTCCCCAGTTCTTATCAACCGCAACAATTATATTCATATATATCACCCTTTATCCTTATGTAAAAGTGCTTAAATCGCAATCGGAATATCCTTGATCTGCGGACCCGCCTCATATCCTTCTATCGTGATATCCTGCGATGTGAAGTCGTAGAAATTCTTAATATCAGGATTGATCGTTACACGCGGTGCAGGAAATTCAGGTCTTGTTATAAGTTCTTCTACAAGCGGAATGTGTCTGTCATAGATATGCGCATCCGCAATAACATGAACAAGCTCACCGGGAATCATATCAACCGACTGGGCAATCATCATAAGAAGAATTGAATACTGGCAGACATTCCAGTTATTGGCTGCAAGCACATCCTGGGAACGCTGGTTCAAGATTCCGTTAAGGACAAGCTTGTCACAGTCCTTTTCCTTCGTTACATTAAAAGTCATCGAGTATGCACAAGGATAGAGGTTCATCTCATGAAGGTCCTGATGCACATATATATTAGTCATGATTCTTCTGCTGTATGGATTATTCTTAAGGTCGAAAAGCACTCTGTCAACCTGATCCATCATACCTTCCTTGTACTCATGCTTAACACCCATCTGGTAACCGTATGCCTTACCGATAGAGCCGTCAGGATCTGCCCATTCATCCCAGACATGTGACTTAAGGTCATTAATATTATTGGACTTCTTAGACCATATCCATAAAACCTCGTCAGCGGCAAGCTTAATAGCAGTCTTACGAAGGGTAAGCGCCGGGAACTCTTTCCTAAGATCATACCTATTCACAACACCGAACTTCTTAACCGTATAAGCCATCTCACCGTCAGGCCATTTCGGGCGAACCTTTTCTCCCATAGTATTGGTACCGTTATCGATAATATCGCGGCACATATTCTTAAAAATTCCATCAGCAAGACTCATAATATTACCTCTTTCATTTTTAGAAAAACTACATAACCTATTTTACATAATAGCCCTCCAAGTTTCAATTAAAAATCTGTTAGAATTGAATCCTGTACATAAATCAAAAATTTTATATTTTTTACATTTTCCCCTTGACATAATATAGCCCATACTATATAATCATTAATGTTGCTGACGCAACGAACTGAATATGCGCGAGTGGCTCAGTTGGTGGAGTACGACCTTGCCAAGGTCGGGGGCGCGGGTTCGAGTCCCGTCTCGCGCTTAAGAATAATAAAGGGTATCCCATAAGGGATACCCTTTATTATTCTTAAAACTTCGCATCGAGACGGGACGACCTGTTGGGAATTCCGAAGGAATTCGCAACGCTACCTCTGTGTCCCGTCTCGCGCGTAAACTTCGGCTCGGTCCGCTCGTAGCTCGCGGTCCACCGGACCGCACTCGCCGTCTCGCACTAGAACTTCGAATCGAGACGGGACGACTTAACATGATTGCCGTAGGCAATCATGTTGTTTCCTCTGGTCTCGCCTTCGGCTCGGTCGGTTCGTACCTTGTGGTCCACCGGACCACACTCACCCCGTCTCGCGCATATATCAGATCTTAATCATATACAATCTGCTCCGCCGAAATATCATCTACCTCTTCCCAGTCACAAATTCTCTTAAAAGCCAAAGCCATTTCATCATCAACCGGATAAAGGAAACAAATTATTTCATGAGATACCGTACCTAAGAAAAGCTTCTTATCCCTGAAGAAGCATAAATCCTCAAGCGATTCATCTCCCATTCCAAAAAGTAACGACTTATACAATTCGATTACTATTTCTCTCGATTCCGGACAAACCTTAAAAAGGTAAACATGTTTTTTATTATCCGGCATAACATAATAAGAAAACCAATGTGTAGTCTTAATATCTTTTATCAAATATGGCCTTAACCTGTCCAGCATTTTCTCTGTTTCTGCATCTGCAAAATACCCCTTAGTAAGCGAAAAAACGTCCGCATAGCTAAAGCATACATCCAGAAACTCTCTTAACTGCTCATTTTCAATATTCTCTTCCGTTCTGTACATATTTCTACTTTACCTCAAATATAATACCAGCAATGTGCATCACTACATTATCTCCATCAATACATCTTCCTCTGTACGACCATACTCGCGAAAGCCGCATTTTTCATACACATGAATTGCTCTTGGATTATCACGAGCCACACTTAATATAATTCTATTTAATTTAAGCTCCGTCATTCCATATTCAACAATTGCAGAAACAGCATCGCTTCCGTAACCCTTGTCTCTCATTTTTTCTATTATTGTAATGCTTATCTCACCTTCCGAATCATGAACATCCATAAGCTCAATACTACCAATAAACTCGCCGGTCTTTTTCTCAATCATTGGGAATACAGGCGCTTTTTTCTCGATATTCATACGAATCCAGTATATTTCGTCTTCCTCAGCCTCTTCCTCCGATATGCCCAATAGGCTTGCAACATTATCTTCTTTTACACTCCTAAGGTATTCCGGTATAAAAAGCTCCGTAAGTTCAGCAAACTTAATCTTTTCCGTCTCAAATACGGTTTTCAAGCCTTCCATTTTACAAGCCCTTAATCTATGCTTCCTTCACTTTATATTTTTATCGAGAAACTCCTTTATATCTTGCATTGTAACTTCGCCGCGCTTTTCTTTTTCTACGTATTTTTTAAACTCATCTGTTGGTTCTAATCCATCTACTTTAATTATGCCTACAGCATAATCCCACGCCTGTGCATTTGTCATCTTCATACCTCCTTTTCAGCAATCCACTCATAACTATATATGGTATTATACCACATATCTATTGATGTGATACAATCGCAATTCCTTTATCGATTCCTTCTATCGCTTTCATAAAACCTGCTTTTCCTTTATCGTCAAGATGATTATATGGTTCATCAAAAATATAGAAATCAGAATCTTTTAATATCGCTCTAACTATAAGTATCTTTTTACGCTCACCCGGCGATAAATTTGTTCCCCCAGGTTCAACAACATAATCAAGCTCTTTATCCATATGTAATAATTCAAAAAGTTCTTTTACTTGACTCTCTTTTTCATTGTTAACAAAAAGATTATCCCCTATTGTCCCCGAAAAAATCGAACCATCTTGCTCTAACAATGATACAAACTTTCGCAAGTCTCTAATAGTAAGACTTTTATCATTATCACCCTTAATCGTTCCTGTATCAGGTTCATAAAGCCCAGCCATAAGTGCCATAAGAGTACTCTTCCCCGTTCCATTCGCTCCCTTAATATGGTTTATTCTTCCCTTTGTTATAATACATGACTGATTTACAATAACCGGTCCTACGCTCTCATCATACGCAAAGCTCAGATTATCGCCTTTTAACTCTGATATATTATCGGTATCAGCGGTATTTCTGCTCTTATCTTCCATATCACCATAAAAAAGCATAAGGCGCTCTTCATATTCAGGTGCTGCTTTTACTTGATTAATATAGTTTTCAGCATAACTATACCACTGATCTATCATCGGCAAAACAAGAGTTGCTGTAAAAATCATTCCTACAGACATATATCTTTTATATGCAAAATAACTTCCCAATAAAGTAATTATCAGGGGGATTATCTGTTTAATTATAAAATCATAACCCTCATTTCTTCCAATAAAACTTGATTTTCTTCTGCCCGTCTTATCCCAGTACTTAAAAAACGTACTCTCATAATATTTCATTAGCAATTTTATGAGATTATTATTCTTCACGAAATCCTTTGATATAAATACATTATTTTCGGAAGTACGACGCGCCTCCTCATATTCTGCAGTTTCTCTCGCATATCTTGCCTTTTTACCGGCTAAAAAGCTTGCCTTAAACACTTTAATCGCCGGAAGAAGAATTATAAAACATACATACATTATTGGAATCTTATGTTTTATAAATAGAAATACTGCAACAACAAAATACGTTATCATCACAATCGGTATATCATATATATATACGGTATTCCAATTATAATCTCCCAAATCTCCGGATAGTCTCTCAATTACTTCGCCCGAATCAGTTTTTTCTATATCTCTTAATGGCTTTTTTATAAACCTTTCCATCATATATGCATCATATTTAAAACCTTGCTTATTCATATATATGTATTCCAACATCACAAATATTGGAACAACTATTATCGTCATAATCATTGCCAAAACGAATCCGGGAAGTCTATTTAATATCCCCACAGAGTCCAAACTGATTAAATAATCTGCCATTTCCCCAATCAAAAATGCATTTATCGTTGGCAACAATATCTGCATCCACTGGGCAAAAAAATCAGCAACAATAACACCACGCATATAATACGCACAGTCTTTTCTCATTTGTCTATTATGCTTCATTCAATCTGCCTCCCTCCATTTGCAATCTCTTATCCCACGAAAGAGCAATTCTTTCGTCATGAGTGCAAACAAACACGGTAGTATCCAGATTTCTTAATATACTAACAAGATATTCAACGCTTTCCGAATCCAAATGATTTGTTGGCTCATCCAGTACTATAAATTCTGCCCTACGTGCTAAAGTCAACGCCAAATAGAATTTCTTTCTCTCACCACCAGAGCAATCTTCCGGTTTTTTATCCATTATATGCATATTATTAAAACCTTTCATTATTGTCTCAAATAACGAAAGATCTATCATCTTTTCATCATCTAAGCCGGCAACTATGCTTCTGGCTGTTAGATTTAATTCCGGCTCTTCCTGAAAAGAATATGCCATATCCACATTCTTACGTTTTAGAATACCATCAGTTAAATCATCAAAGCCCAAAAGAACTCGCATAAGTGTTGTCTTGCCACTTCCGTTTTTGCCACGCAAAAGGACTTTGTCTCCACTACTTATATGTAATTTCACATCTTCAAATATTACTTTATCTCCAAAGCTTTTACACAGATTCACTGCATCGATAACAAAATCATTTGTTTCGTCTACTTTTTCAATACTAGCTTGCTCACCAATTCTATTAATTGCTTCTTTACATCTTGTTCGGCCGACTACTGCATGGACAATTGCATCAATTCCGGAAAACAGAGTATTGGCAAGCACTACCAGAATAGGGATTACTGCTATAGACGTTCCGAATTCAAGTGCAAATATACCTAAAACGATGTAACTTCCATACGTAAGTACCGTTTTTATAAACTCAGATATTATATCTTCAATTGCCGCTGTACGATTCTCTTTCTTTCCCGCATCAATCATATCTCGACAATTATCCCTAAATCTATTTAAGAACCATTTTCCCTGCATATACGACTTTATCGTCCTTATGCCCTTAAGTCCCTCAAGCATCCAGTCTGTATACACTTCTTCATTGGTCATCGTATTCATATATACTTTCTTAGTCCACTTCTCATATATTACACCGGGTAATAACTGCAGCATTCCCATACATAGAAAAATGATTGATAGTCTATAGTCCGTAATTGTAATAATCAAAATAACAACAACTGATGTAAGCATTGCCGCAATCATCTTAGGATATGTCACCGCAAAATAATGCTGTATATTATCGACATCCCCGGTAAGCTTAGTATCCATTTCTCCTTCCGAATCTATAATTATCCTTCGGTCAATCATTCCTTCAATTATGTGCTTTTTACATACCAAAGTATCCCTTTCACGATTCCTTTCAAGTACCTTGACAAGAATACCTATTAACATTGTTCCTAACAATATTGATACCAACGCTGCAATTCCCCAATATGCTATTAGCTCATATTCCTCGGAAAGCGCAACTGATAATACCACTGATACTAAATAAGCACAAGCAACTTCTGATATAAATA
>JAEEGF011478915.1_pt1 | contig 18341 bp, 17 predicted proteins | sample 9134171 | NCBI WGS metagenome assembly JAEEGF01 (sample SAMN16246542, study PRJNA631951) | gut metagenome | biome: gut microbiome; feature: rumen; material: AP-attached | host: Bos | place: Iran: Karaj | collected 2018-10
AGTACACCGAGCTGGAGGACGCCATCCCCCACTCCGACATCATCTACATGACCCGCATCCAGCGCGAGCGCTTCCCCGACCCCGAGGAATACGAGAAGGTCAAGAACTCCTACGTGCTGCGCAACGCCATGCTGGAGAACTCGAAGCCCAACTGCCGTGTGCTGCACCCGCTGCCGCGCGTCAACGAGATCCACGTCGACGTCGACGCCAACCCGAAGGCATATTACTTCCAGCAAGCCCAGAACGGCGTGTACGCCCGTCAAGCACTTATAGCATCCATCCTTGGACTAAAATGATACAAGTCGGCGTTTCGACAGGCTCAACGACCTTAGCTTATGCAGGTCCCTGAGCCTGTCGAAGGGCCGTCAACAATTAAACAATTAAACAATTAAACAACCAACAATTCAACATATAGCAGACATGGAAAAAAAGAAAGAACTGACTGTGAGCGCCATTGAGAATGGCACCGTCATCGACCATATTCCCGCCGACAAAGTGTTCCAAGTCGTCAAGATTTTGGGCTTGGAGAAAGTCAGCAACCCCGTGTATTTCGGCACCAACGTGGAGAGCAAGAAATACGGCACCAAGGGCTTCATCAAAGTCTCCAACAAGTACTTCGAGCCTGAGGACGTGAACAAGATCGCCCTTGTCGCCCCCACCGCCTCCATCATCGAGATCAAGGACTTCGAGGTCATCAGGAAGCAGACCGTGACCATCCCGGAGCGCATAGAGCACATCGTGAAGTGCTTCAACCCCAACTGCGTCACCAACAAGGAACACGACGTGCCGACCAAGTTCACCGTCATCAAGGACGCGCAGGGCAACATCAAGCTGCACTGCCACTATTGCGAGAAGAACACCACGCAGGACAAACTTGAATTCATCTGATTATGAGGAAGACCGGGATCATCATAGTTATTATCATAGGTCTCATCCTGCTTTGGGGCTGGTCCATCTACAACGGATTGGTCAAAAAGCAGGAAGCCGTGGCCTCGACCTGGAGTCAGGTGGAGAATGTCTATCAACGCCGTGCCGACTTGGTGCCCAACCTCGTCGCCATGGTCAAGAACTACGCTGAATACGAGCAGGAGACTTTGACTGCCGTCACCGAGGCCAGAGCCAAGGCTGCTGCTTCGAAGGTCGACATGGAACACTTCGAAGAGACCGACTTTACCCATTTTGAGTCGGTGCAGAAGGAATTGGGCAATTCGTTGAACCGTCTCATCGTCTCCATCGAGAACTATCCTGACTTGAAGGCCAGCGAGAACTATCTCAACTTGCAGGCCCAATTGGCTGGTTGCGAAAACCGTATCCAGACCGAGAGGCAGCGCTTCAATGAAGCCACCAAAGCCTACAACCAAAGCATCCGAAAATTCCCGAATATGCTAATAGCCAAACTCCTCGGCTTTGAGAACCGGCCTTATTTCGAAGCTGATGAAGGGGCTGAAAAGGTGCCGGAGACGTTCTAAATATTTTGTTTTCATAAAATAGAATCGGGCGGAATCCTAATGGGTTTCGCCCGAATTTTTCTTATAATAATGCCCGAATTTGAAAAAACATTCTGTCAAATCACCGCAAATTTGCGGCGTAAATGAAAGTTTTTCGCCGCACTGTCTTAAAACACGACTTGTTTAATCCTATACTTCCTGTTTTTATACTCCCCCTCCACCTCAAGAATGCCTTCGTCCACGAGTTGTTTGAGATAGTCGCGGGTTCTTGAGGGCTTGAGTCCAATGGCTTTCGAAACGGATTTTGCGTCTGAAATCCCGTTATCGGTTATGACAATTTGCTTGTGAGTACAATTCGTTAGAATTTGGAAAACTCACTGCCACAACGGTTCCTGCTGCCAACCTTTCGGGAAACCCATGGCGTTGAGGTCAATGGAAGGATAATCAGAAAGTAAACGAAGCAGTTTGTCACTCATGTCGTTCTGAGGTGAAATTACATCAAGAAAGTACTAGAAATAGCCAATGTATTCAAGGTATCTCTCAGCGTTTGTCGGGTCAGCAACAGCAAGCCCTCTAGATTGCAACAAGTTTACGAGGTCGTGTGAGTTAGTGTATGTTTTGTGAAAAGGAACGCGATTAGCCATAGGTACAAAAATAAAACGACCCGCACATTTGAGCATCGTTGAGAGGCTTGGCGGGTTCTAGTGGTGCAAAAATACAAACAATTTTTCATTCCGCAAGCACTTCATTGAAAATATCCAGTGATTCAATAAAAACCCGTTCTCTATCTTTCCAGACTTTCAGCAACCACATTTTTCTGATAATCAACTAATTCAACAAAATTTGATGTGGCAGTTGGCCCGAAAAGTCCAGCCATGTCCACAAGTTGTTTGAGGTAGTCGCGGGTCCTTGAGGGCTTGAGTCCGATGGCTTTCGAAATAGATTTTGCGTCTGAAATCCCGTTATCGGCGATAAAATCGATGATTTGTCGCCGATTTTCTTCATTTCGATTTCGATTTTCCGTTTTTATAGTCGTTTTATCAGGCTCCTCTTCATTCATCGAGGCTATCAGTTCAAATACAGGGTCTCATCTATTATTTCTCTTCCTGTATTTCTGATTCCTGTCGTTGGGCTTTTCTGGAATGGTCATTTCCAAAACGCCCATATCAAGAAGAGGCTGGATGTGCCTTTTGCGATTGATAGACTGATTGGACAGTCCCAATCTGGCCAATATCTCTTGTGCCATCCTCGGAACGGAACAGTAATTCACGACATCCCTTTGTGCCTTTGTCAATGCAGATTTCCGAATTTTTTCTTGGTTACTTTCTTGGTTACTTTCTTGGTTACCTTCTTGGTTACTTTCTTGGACACTTTCTTGGTGCGTTTCTTGGTTACTTTTTTGAATACCCATTTCGATTGGAAGCCTCTTAATTCTTTTTAGGCTCGCATATTAGAAAATAAGCCAGTACTTCATCCCTTATTATTATCTCATGCGCTGTAGCTCCACTTTATAGTCTTGGTTTTGTGCCTCAGCCTCGCGAATGTCCTTAATGCTTTTTGCACCGTACTTGAGCAGCAGCTGTTCACATTCACGCATCCTTATCTCCTCATAAACCAGCTCATCAGGTGTGGGTTTGTCAATCCGAGGTTTATTCAGCCTCCTAACGAGGTCGAGCGGTGTCCTGCCGTCATAATGGGCATTTACATCCGCACCATTTTTCAACCCCCATTCTATTTTACGAAGATTGAACGCCTCTGCTTCCGGATTGATGACTAACAGAGACGAGTAAATGTACTCTTCAACGGTTTCATGCACTACATTACAAAAAGCATTATCCTTGTCTTTGAAATAGTCAAGTATCCTCTCTGTTTCTTCCCAACTCCTCACGCTACTATAACCAATGTAGTGAATGATGTTCTCATACGGGCCTCCAATCTCTGAAATTATCGTCTCCAGTGGACACGAACAGAGTTTGTTATACCAGCAGTATTCAAAATCCATGGCATTATAGGCCATGCTCACATAGGTTATCATTAGCATTCTCGTTTCACCAGCCGCAAGGTTAGTGTCATGTCCCAATGAGAATACAAGATCTCCCTGTTTTCCCATGTTTTCAATAGAATACCTCAGATAACGCAATGCCTCAGCTGTCGGCTCCTCACCTGGTGCCATCCACACTTTGATGATATAGTGTCGAGGATCGTCAAAGGCTCTCATCTTCAACATCATCTCCAAGCAGTCTTTTATACCGTCTTGATTAGAAGATGTTGCCATGTAAGCCGCACACGTGTCTGATACATCCACATTTTTGAATAACTCCAGATCCTTCTCCGTAATGGGTGATTCGTCCGAAAGATCAATCAGTTTTTTGTAAATTTCGTTTTTTCGTATGCTACCTTTCCGTATCCAGACACCGTCACTCAAGACCACCGTACGGTCGTCTTCAACTGGGTGTCCTACATACTCCTTAAAGCTTATCTTACACATTTGTTGGCATGTTTTGTTCGTTTTTTAGCCATAAATTCTTACCATTCAACCCGAAAAGAAAAGTGCTGATAGGCCACATGTACCTCGCTCCAGAAGCCGTATAGCCAGGATGATCCAGCCAATCCACATAAGCAGAACAATGCTTGTAGACCAGCTTCGATGCTCTGTTTTCGGCATCTCGTATTATTTGTCCAAATCGTACCAGCTACCAAACGACGCTTCATTTCAATTCGTTTGTTTGTTGTTTTCGACAACAATTAACGGCAACCAATTGCTAGCCGACTTCCCATACTCAGGATAAGCGCCATAACCGCCCAAGAAGTTAGTCTTTTTGAGATTGGAATTGCCGGCAAAAGTGTCAGAATCCATTATCTCAACGTACTGCCTTACGGTGATGGTCTCCACAAAATCATTAAGGCTGAAATCGGCAATCCGTTTGACACATTCAGGAACGACATAGTCCTTCTGTGTGGTCCAACAGCAAAGCATTTCTCCACTGCTATCGTCAATCAAGGCATCGTTCTCGACATGATAGCCTGGCGCGTGGCACACAATGCCCTCAAAACCTTCATGAGCCGTGACAATGCCCCAGCCAATGCGGGTCACGTTTTTAGGAATGACGAGGGATTTCAAGTGCTCGCACCCATAAAACGCACAATATCCAATCTCTTGGATGTTCTCGCCTATCTCGATGGATTCGATGCCACTGAATTGTAAAATTGAGGGGGCAATCCATTCGAGTTTGCTTGGCAACTTGATGTGCTTCAACGACAAGCAACCCGCGAAAGCATTGTCGTCAATGTATTCAATGCTTTCGGGAAGCTCAATGGCTTTCAGTTTTGAGCAGCCATTGAAAGCACCTATTTGGATTTTTTTGATGGTTGGCGGCATACTAACGGTTTCCAGTTCCTTGCAACACTCACACATAGATGCACTGATTTCTGTAATCCCCGAGGGAATCTCGATGGACTCAATCGGACAATGAATGAAGGTGTTGTCGCCCATTTCTCGCAAAGTGCTCGGCAAATGGATTCGTCGAAGATTAGATTGACCATAAAAGGAGTCATATTCCATGACTTCCACACCTTCTGGAATGGTGTATTCCTCGCAGGTGAAAAGGTCTTTGTCAACGCTCTTCAACACCCGGCCATAACTGCTGTAGGTAACACCATACTCGTCGGTTTGCTCCTCGTTGATGAGCATTTTCGCAAAAGGCACAATCACCTCGCGCAGTATGGCATTATTCATTCTGTGGCCTCCGTTGAAGTCGATGACGTGGGGATAGTACTGACGCTGGAACTCTTCCTTGCAATTGACAGTAGTGTCTTCTTTGCCAAAGAATCCCCAGCACAAACGACGGCTTTCATCGGTGAGCCCGTCATACAGATGCTGCTCCATTTCTCTAAAGTGTTGAATGGTTTCTTCCGTGACGGTAAAACTCGTCTTCCCTGATGCAGTGGGCTGGAAATAGTCGAATGTGCCAACTTTCAACACCTCGGGCTGCTCCGACATTCGCAGTGCAGGATTCACGCAGATGCGTCGGCATTTCAGCATTTGCATGGCATACATGGCACCCATGCTTGTGCCTATGACCAAGTCCGGCTTTCTTGCTTCACAGAGAAATCTCAAAAAAGGCAAAGCATCTTTCGGATCAACGGGAATATCCGGTGCAACGACTTCGCAATCAGGCATCTGTTTTCTCAGATAGCTCACAGTGTTGCTCAAACCCGAAGAGCCGTAACCGTGAAGGTAAATGATGGTTTTCTTCATATTGTTTTCTGTTTATGGGCGGAGCATGTAAGCCCCGCCCTGTTATTAAATAGTTCCTTCATTTGGATATTTCAACCGTCAAAGCGAAAAAGTTTTTTTACGCCCTGAATCCTATCGCTCTGCGGGAGCACTCCTTGTCGAGCCTTTCCTCTTCGCAAAGCTCAACAAGTCGGGTGATGCCAATCTCCTTGCTGAACAGCAGCTTCTCCACAAACACCTTCCTCGCCACATTCTCAATCTGTCCACCACTGAAGTCATAGCTTCGGGCAAGTGAAGCGGCGTCGGTTTCCTCCAAGTCGTTGAGCTGCGATTTCCAGATGAATGTCTTCGCCTCGACAGAGGGTTGCTCGAATCTGACTTTGTAGATGAACCTGCGCTCGAAAGCCTTGTCGAAGTTGTCAACCAGGTTGGTGGTGGCAATCATGATGCCGTCGAGGTTCTCCATTTCCTGGAGCAGGATGTTTTGGATGGCATTCTCAGTCTTGTCCGTGCTGTGCGAGTTGCTCAGATCGGACCTCACCGAAAGGATAGCGTCCGCCTCGTTGAACAACAAGATAGGTGTGCGCTTGCTTTGCTTCACCAGTTTGCCGTACTGGACGAAGATGTCCTTGACAATCTTCTCCGTTTCGCCAAACCATTTGTCGCGCACGGTGGATATGTCAACCTGCATGATGTCTCTGCCTGTCTTTCTGGCAAGCTGAAGCACGGTTTCCGTCTTGCCCGTACCGGGAGCTCCATGAAACAGACAGTTGAAGCCTTGCCGCATACCGTTTTCCTTCAGGTTGTTGCGCACCTCATGCCACTTCGCCTCCGAAAGCAACTCGCTGATAACCGCCAATTCCTTCTGGTTTTGCTCGGAGTAGAACAGATGCTTTTCCTTGATGTCCTTAGCCTTCACGACTTTGAACCGGCTGCAATCGACTTCTTCCTGCTGCTCCTCCACGATGTCATAGTCCTTCAGCAGCTTCTTCTTGGCGTAGGTTGTCAAGGTGAACATGTCACGCATGAGTTGTTCGCCGCCACTGGGTTGAACCAACTTCTTCTTGATGAGCACATGCTTCCCCTTGGCAAAAGCCCAGCCGTGCGTTGTAAAGTCTTCAACCAATTCCGACAAAGTGTCAAGGCTAACATTAGGCTGCGATTCGTAAACAAGTCGTTTGCAGAAATAAAGCAGGAAAACGATGCTTTCATAATCCAATTCAAGGGTTTCAATGGCTTTCACGATGGGCAGCTTGCGATTGCCGTCGATGAGAATCTGTAATTCTTGGTTGAACTCCTCGGGAAGGAGGTGCCTCTTGTCTATAAACTCTTCATACAACTCGTTAACCGCCTTCATGAAATCATTCGGGCTGAGGTTTGCCATTGACACCTCACGCAAGCCATGCCCTTCTGTCAGGGCATTGCCGGCTTTTTTGGTAAGAGACAAACCGATAGTCCCATATTGGTTTCTGTGGAAAAGATACCTACGATGAACCAGTTGAGTCAAATCCTCGCTGTAACGCATAATCATTGTGGGTGAGCACTCAAAGAAGCACCTGAGGTCGCGGTGCTTCACCGTCTCGTCGGCATTGGCAATGAATGGCATTAGCAACACTGCCTGTTCCATACTCAATTGGAGATTGACGGCGATGGAAAGAATCAAATCACGGTATTTGGCAAACAGGTTGTCGTCTAGTTTGCTGCCTCTTGCCGCCTCGATGAGCATATCGATGCGGTCCAGTAACGGGGCGTAAATGTCGACTGGGAATTGGTTTTCGATTGGAGCGTCCATGCTGTGGTTTCTGTAATGGTTAGATTTTGCCATAGTATATTGTTTTTTAAGGGTTATCGGAATGGTTTTTAAGACGCAAGTCTGTGGAACACGGGACTATTGGCTACTTGCCACTGGCTGCGGCAGCCACCAATGTTGAGGAGATTGCGGATCAAGTCCGCAATGACGCCCTTGGTTGGGGCTGCCAGAAGCCAAAAGCCAGAGACTAGAAGCCGCCATAGTCCCTCGTCCTCCGTCCTATGTCAAGAGTTTTTCAAGCAACTACTTACTATTAGAATCTTCATTTGGATTTTTCAACCAGCGTTTCGTTATTATGCGCAAAGGCTATATTCGGGGCGGCTCAGCCAGGCTTGCATTTTTTTCATTCCCCTATTGCAAGCTTTTCGGGCTCCTTCAATAGAGCAATCCAATTCTTCACCAATACATTCAAGCGAACGCTCATAGAGTCCGTCGAAACCAAAAAGCAAAGTCACGGCTTTATACTCTTTGTCGGGCAACTGCTTGACAAGCTTTCTTACCGCCGCACGGGTATTCGCCAACTCATATCTTTCGTAGGGCGTCGGGTGTTCGCAATCGCAAATGTCTCTTTGCGGGTAGTCGTCGTCACCGTCAATCGGGATGATGGGACAAGTGTCGAACTCCTCTTCCAACGAGACTGACAGCACCTGATTGATATTTCTCGCTGCCTTTGACATGGCGTGGAGAAGAACAGTTTTGGCATAGCCATAGAAAGGCACACCCAGTTGGGGATTGTAGGATTCGACGGCATTAACCAGTGCCAGACACCCCTCTTGGAACAAGTCGTCACGCAAGTCTTTGCGGTAGCCGGCTCTTTCATTTGCAAGTTTGCTCACGAGTTTCAGGTTTTCAGCGGTGAAGATGTTTTTTGCCATAATAATTAATTTTTATTGGTGATAATTTAGAGATTTTCGATTTTGATGGTGTCGCTATACGGAAAAAGATTTGACTTTGCAACGTGTTAACGCAATTTTTACTTTTGTGCAATCCACTGGAGAGGCGAGATGAGACATGCTCCCTTAATTATATAAGGTATTACCAATTCCATTTTTTGGCGTTTTCAAAATGGATGCCACTAATATGAGTAGTCTCGATAGACTCGAAACGTTTATGCGTTGATTAATCTAATGTTTTGTAATTCCATTGACTCTATGGACATAATTACACTAACAATCATGTTTATTACAACCTGTTTTGTTACATCGTTCGACCGGAAGAAACAGAAAAAGAAATTAAAAAACAACTTTTTTTGTCAATTTATAGAATTTTTTAGTTCAATTTTTTTCTTTTTATGAAAAACATATTGAAAATCAAATAGATACCTCCACCAAAAAAAAAGACTATTACTCAAAATGATAATAGTCCTTTTTTCCACTAAAGAAAGCCTTTTTCAAAAAACGGTGTGCTATATTCTACCTTCCAAAAAGTCTATCAGTTCTTGTCCAGTAATAGTTCTAACCTCCGGTTCAGCATTATTACATGCAATTTTCCACACAGCATTGATTGTCAACAGCCAAGGACATGCCTCGCATATCATTGTAACTTTATCAGCATTCCAAATTACGGGTTTTCCCTTCGTTTTCGGTTGTTCGAACCAATTTGAACCAACTTGCATTTCCACATCCGTTTCTTGCTTTTTTTCTTGTCTGATTGCAATGACCGTGTTGCTGTTATTACGGCACACCCAAATCACATCATCTTTCGTGTCGATTTTATTCTCTTTCAGTAGAGTCCCGTCATCGTGCTTGAAATACCATTGTTTCTTCAGTTTTTGTCTTTCTGAAATCACGACGCACAAAGTATCATCTATTTTTTCGTATGAAACGACACATCGTTTCTTGAACTTAATTGATGATTCAGAGAGGTCGCCTTTCAATAGTGAGTTGAATGCCTTTTCCCATGCCTTTGTGGTGATGATGCTATCCTTACCTGCACGCCAATCTTTAATCTGTATCGGTCTATTGCTGTCTTCAAACCATACTTTTCCTGTATTACCATCCCCTATTTCAACACGAACCGCTTTCCTCCATGTTCTTGTATGTTGTCTTTTCGTATCATTAGTATATTTTTCAACACACACTTCATCGCCAACAACAACGGCATTTTTAGCGTGTCGGATTTCCTGATAGTCAGATAATAGTAAATCCTTTTCTTCCTTTTTGTTATTTGTCATCGTAATACTAAAGCTTTGTTCGACAGCAACACTGGTTACTCATTCTTCAATCCAAATGATATTATAACCATCAAGTCCCATTGCTTTGAAACGATCTATTTCACCTTTCGGAACAAAAACTCTTCGAGCTATGCATCCATCTAAAGGATCGTTCTCAAAAATGGAGGGATCTATTTCCATAATACTTGATGGTAAATGGATTTCAAATAATGCGGGACAAAAGCCAAAAGCCTCTTCCCCTATTTCTTTCACTCCTTCTGGAATAACGATTGACTCCAGTGACGAACAACCTCTAAAAGCGAATTTCCCAATCTTTTTAACAGTCTTTGGAATTATTGTAGTTTTACAACCAGCAATAAGAATATTGTTTGTGGTCTCAATAATGGCATTACAATTATCTCTAGAATCGTAGTATCTGTTAAAATCATCAACGATTATTTCTTGAAGGGCGGGAGTATTCGAAAAAGCGCCTTCTCTAATTCTAACTACATTCTGTGGGATAATTACACTTTTTAGCTTTTCACAATTTGCAAATGCCCCACCTCGAATGCATACTACACTATTAGGAACACGGGTATTTGAACATCCTAAAACAAGAGTATTGGTGGATGTCTCAATAATAGCATTACAATTCTCTCGAGAATCAAAACGATTATTCTTATCAGAAACGATTATTCTTTCAAGAGAAGAACCAAAATCCGAAAAGTCTATTACACTCTCTGGAATAAATATTTCTTTTAAGGAGCAACCCTCAAATGCACCCTCGTCAATAAGCTCCACGCCGTTTGGTATTTTGCTTGAAGAACAAGCATGGCTAAGATGAATAACTGGCAAATTTTCAATCTCTTCTCCATCATCTTCTATGGAATAACCTCCACTTACAGTTTCGATAATTGCGTTGCAATTATCTCTTGAATCATAAACTTTATTCTTTGGAGATATCACGATTTTTCTAAGCAAAGGGCATTCTGAAAAAATATTATAAAAGAGACTTACATTTCCATTACTATCAGCTATTGTTGTAACTGTTGAGGGCAAGTAGACCTCCTGAAGATTTGGGCATTCTAGGAAAGCTTCTTCAAATATTGTTGTAACTCCTTCGGGTATTTCGAACTTTTCAACATCGGGACAACGCTCAAGTGTTTTCCCATCATCAGAAAAGCAAGCTGAAAACAACTCTTTGATTTCTTTGGTCTTAAATGGATTGTACACTTTCAAATTGCCCACTTCAGTAGCCCAAGGAGCCTTCATATCCTTAAGCCATGGACAAAGATATCCGATAACATAGATTGATTTGAAATTCCATGCATAAAACTTCCCTTTTGTATCAGTAATGATACAATCTTCAGGCAATTCCACATATAATCTCGGATTAGCATTTACGGTGGTCTTTACCGCTTTTGGTTCGCCAACCTTACCTTTATAGATGCTTTTTCTCTCAAGGGAAGTGTCTTCTTTCTTCAGAAGCGACCACCAGTCACGTCTAACAAACCACCTCTTTTGAACATTTTCTTTTTTATTACTAATAATAACACAAGGAATTCCATCAATTGTTTCGCACGAAACAACACTGTTCATTCTATTTTCTCTAGCCTCTTCCTTTGTCCAAGCTTCATCGAGCAAATCAAAAGCTTTTTCCCATGCGTCAGTTGTAATGATATTATCATGCTTTTCTTCTTTTGGGCCGCATACTGTCACACCCCTCTTACCGTCTTCAAAGTACAGTTTGCCTTCAACGACGTCAACAGATTTGACTGTTCGCCATACTCTTATGGGCTTACCCTTTATGTTCTTCCAAATATACACTCTGTCTCCAGCAACAAAGGCATTCTTTTCATGATTAACTTGTTGGAAATGCTTTTGCTCGAAGTCTTCTCTACTTTGGTTGTTATTGCTTGTATTCATAATTGGTGTATTAAGTGTTATTATACCTTTTCCTAATAAACAGTGCTTGTTTAGAATATGACGGTGCAAATATAATTAAAAAGTGGTTTACTTATCATGGTTTTAACAATTCCCACAAGTGTTTCTGAAAGCTTCGCTTTTCTCGTACTTTTTCACCAAGCTAAATTTCATGGCAACCGCAATCAGCATCCATGCTATTTGTTAGCCTAACTAACATGAAAACAAAGCCTTTTCTTTTTTCAAGATAGTTTTCCCCATTTTTCGCCTTTCCTTTGTTAATGCTTGTAATAAATGTATATTTGCAACCGAAAACAATAATTGAAATAACAAAACCCATAAGCAAATGGAAAAGAAGGTTTTATTAAAGTTAATTGAAAGTGAATATCATAAGGCTTATCAAGAAATTCTGAATGGAACTCTTACCGAAATTCCTATAGGAAATACTGGACAGAAAAAAGTTTTTGCCGTCAAGAAAACAGGTAACTGGGGATTAACCACAGGTAATGCAAGAAAAGATGGACGGGAAGGAGATACTACAACCGTATATAGATTAAAAAAACTGGCTGATTTGAACCTATTTAGTGAAAAAGACTTCGATAATTATAAGGGTGATTTACACAAGGTCATAGGATACAATCATGTAGATGCCAAATACATTATGATGTTTTTATACAACCGGGTCGTCCAATCCCAGCAAAATCATAGTTTATCAGAAGAAAGTCAAGAGTTAGGTCTTGAAGAATATGATTCTGTCACTGAAAGAACTGAAGGAAGCCGAAAGCAAGTGGTTGTTAATCGTTATGAGCGTGACAAAAGCATCCGAGATGATGTTTTAGCCAGAAGGCAAGGCGATTTTTCTTGTGAGGTTTGCGGGTTTAATTTTGAGTCTGTATATGGAGATTTAGGTAAAGAGTTCATTCACGTTCATCATAAAAAACCTCTTTATTTAATAGGTGAGAATTATCACCCCGACATTGAAAAAGAATTTGCTCTTGTTTGTCCCAACTGCCATGCAATGTTGCATCGAAACAGGAAAGACATTCTTACTATTGAAAAATTACGAGAAGAGATTCTAAAACAAAAAGGGAGTGTCACCCGAAACAAACACTCCCTGTAATTACACTAATAGGATTTAGCCCCTATCCAATTGTTCGTAAGTATCTGTGAGTTTACTGAAATTGTTTTGTGACATTTTCACAGCATTTGACTTGCGTTTTTTGGGTTTCTCTTCAGTCAAAGAAACATTAAAATAAACTTTAAATGGAGGAATTGTACTATACTTCATTAATTCCGAAGGAGTATATTCCCTAAAATCCCACGTGCCTTCTCCAAGGTCTATGGCAATCACAAAACGATAGTGATCCGAGTCTTCAAGTGCTTGTTTCCATTCAGTCATGGTGGCTGCACCAAAATACTTGTCAGTTTGCGCAGTCTTTTTTATTTCAAAGTACCATTGCAGCCCGTCTTTTTCAGCTGTAATGTCAGCTGGAGCCTTAACAATTTGGGCTTTAAAGCCGTTTTTCTGTAATTCTTTCACGTATGCTTCTTTTGCTGATACGTCTGATTTGTTATTCTCGTTGCCCATTATCTAAACAATTAGTTAACCATGTAATTTGTTCCACTTACAATACCCAAGATTTTCTGGTATTTTTCAACCTTAATCCTAAATTCCGAATTAAGTACTTTTCATAATCGCATTATGCATAGGACAATAGACAAGCGCATGCGTGACATCAATGCTTGCGGCTTGCAGGCTTATGGCTTTTTTGAGTTGATAAACAAGTGCTAGAAAAAGTAATACCGACTCAAAAGAAATACTATCTAAGCTTTTTGTAAACAATCTTGTCACAAGCCTTAGTGAATCCCACTCTTCGGATGATTTCAACGGAACTGAAGTCATTCACGTCAAACCAAAAATAGTCAAAGAGATAATCTCCCTTTTCGTCGCACCCATTCGTGATGCGCGACATGACATCGTTAAGCATAGGCTGCAGCCTGTCCGTGTAGCCGTTTTCGCTGGTTGGGAGTAAATCGGGGTGGGCATAGAACATCAACACCCGGCCTCCTTTTTCCTTGTGCTCCAATTGGGGAATGGGGATGTTGGGGCTTTCTTTAGCAAAAGCGATATACATTACCATGCGGTTGCCTTCTTTGTTCCAACACTGAATGGAAAGGGATTCCTTCGCCATGGAATAAAAACTACCGTTTACCAACTCTTTGGGAGTTTGATCTTCAAATGACGAGATGCCGTTTTCTGGTTTCATTGTCGTTAATTTATTATGGTTTAATTATTTACAAGTAGAGATTTAGTTTTCAATCATTTCCACACCTTCCACCTCGTCGATGTCAGTCATGGAAGGGATAGGATTCTTGCTGTTCTTGGCACCGAGCTTGATCAGCTTGTTGGCCGACATTACGATGCTTTGGCCGTGGTCTTCGAGCTTCGCTTTGCCACCTTCGTATGCCTTTTGCGCTTTATTAAGAGCGTCACCAATATCCTCATACTTTTTCACAAACTGTCCTACGCGTTCAACCATTTCGTTAGCCAGTTTATAGACTTCCTCATGATTCTGCGCCTGTTTGATTTGCGTCCAAGTCATGTTGATGATTTTCAATGCGGCATAAAGCGACTGCTCGTCAGCGATGAAGACGTTCTGCTCCATGGCTTTGCGCCATAAATCAGGCTGTTCGTTGAGTGCAGTCCATAAGGCACCAGTGTGAGGCACAAACATGATGACATAGTCCATTCTTACCTTTGGCGCCTGGATATATGACGAATAGTCCTTCTTGGCAAGTTCCTTCACATGTTTTTGCAAGCTCTCGATGTGGGCTTTCAGATACTGTTGGCGTTCCGACTCGTTTTCTGCATTGACAAAGTCGAAGAATGCGGTCAGTGAGACCTTGGAGTCGATGATTACCTCTCGCTTCTGGTCGAGGTGAAGGATGACGTCGGGACGCATGATGTTGCCGTCTTCGCTCTTGATGGTTTCGCCCTTGGCATTGCGAATGGTGGCTTGTGTGTCAAACTGCACACCTTCGGTAAGCCCTTGGGAGGTGAGCAACTCGGTAAGCACCGTCTCGCCCCAGTCGCCCTGAACCTTGCTCTGGTGCTTGAAGGCTTTGGTCAGCTCTTCAGTAGTGGATTGAGTCGCCTTGCTTTGCTCCAGCATTTGCTTCAGGTTCTCCTGCATGGCACTGTTGATGGACACCGCTTCCTTTGAGGATTTCTGCATGGCTTCTTCCATTTTGGCGATGGTCTCCTTCAAAGGGTTGACAATCTGTCCAATGTTGGTGCTGCTGCTTTCGGCAAATTCTTTCTGCCGTGCTTTCAGCAAGTCCTCTGTGGCGGCTTTGTTCTCTGTGACGATGCGCGACATGGTGGAGTCGAAACGCTCTTGCTGGTCTTTCACGGCTTCTTCATAATGCGCTTTGAGGGTTTTCATGGCCTCTTCGTTGGCTTTGTCTTTGGCTTCCAAAGCAGACTCGTAGTGACGTTGTTCGTCGGCTTTCATATCAGCCAATCGCTGCTCATAATTGTCCTTGGCTTCTTGCAGGTCGGTCTGCGATTGACGTTTGGTTTCTTCCAACAGATGGTTGGCACTTTCGAGATTGGCTTTCACGGTGCTGTTCTTGCTGTTGAAGATAAGGCCGGTAATGACAGCGCCTAAAACGATGCCCACAAGGGCAATGATGATGGTGGTAAGATTGATAATCATGCGTATTGTTGGTTTTGACTAGATTAACGAATGGTATTTCATATTATTACTTACGCCACTCTGGCAATCAAGCTTTTGGCATAGTTGAAGACAACCTGTCGGGCGCGGGCTTTCTGCTCTTTCGAGCTGATAGGCAGATGGTAATAAAGCACCGTCTTGCCACCACAAACGAGTGCCAAAACTTCGCCTTGGGCACTCTCTTTGAGACGAATGGGCAGGGTGCCTGGCTGAATGGCTTGCACCTTCCTGTCAAGCGCCTCTTTGCTCAGGGGACGTACAGAAAGCAACTTGTGACGATACTGGATGTTGTCGACAGTCACTTGCTCGTACATTACGCCATTTTCAATTACGAATTGGCGTGCCGCTTTGCTGTTTTGCTTGACGATAGCCTTGAAGTCGGTTTTGTTCAAATCTTTAATCTCCATAGTTAATTTGTTATATTGTTTTTCCCCGAGGGGTAACCCCGCATACTGGCACCCTGCCGTACAATGATATATAGTCACAGTTTTTGGATTATTCAACCAAAACGCTATTTATTTGGCGTTTTTTTCAGAAAACTCAGTTTCGGGTTTCCAAAGGACCTTCTGAGCGAGGATCCTTGAAAAACTCCTCCACGTCACTTATGGTGTAACCCAAGTCGGGGAACAACGGTTCAAGCGCAGAATGGCGGTATTCTCGCAGCAAATAAATGTTGTTTTCCTTTTCCTTTTTCAGTGGCGTGAGTCGCTTCTGGTATTGCTTGTTGTCAATCTCGCCCGACTTCAGTTGTCTATACAGTTCCTTGCACGCTTCGTCGATTTCCTTTTCTCTCTTTTCCTTCTTTTCCTTCTTCTCTTCATAGATGGCCATGATGGCCTTCAGATCGTCGCGATACGCATAAAACAACCTGAATTTGAGAAGGCCAATCGTGTCTTCCAAGTTTCGTATCTTAGCCGGCATATCCTTAGTTTTCCAGTAAAGTTCACTCCTCAGATATATATTCTCCAACTCCATGTCGTCAATCAAGGAAAGGCTTTCTTTTTCCAAAATATCGACAACCTGTTTCATTGTGTAAGCCTGATACTGACTCTTTGCTTCGTCATAGCGGCTGTTGACCCTCATGAAGTTGGGCCACAGCGACGAGAACGGATAGATGGATTGCGTTTCGGTTTTGCCGTTTTCGTCGACAACGCCACAACTATTTCTGCCTGATAAAGGGCTGCCAGCGATTTGGTAAACCAGTTTTTTCATTCCGTTTCCATCGCAAATCAAGGCGCTTTCGCAGTTCAGCCACCATTCAAGGTAAACGCCCAAGGTAGGACGGTGGAATCCACTGGTCCCCGTGTAGGCCATTCCGTTTTGGATGGGCACGGGGCAAAGGAACATGCGGCTGTCCGACATAATCCTGTTTCTGTACATAAGAAATCTGAAAGCATTGTTGCAGAAGAGCGTCCGGCCTTCCGCATTTTCTTCGTCAGTTTTAGGAGTTGGGGGTAGCCTTCTCTTGCCTATGGCAAAATAAGTGCCAGTGGTGTCCAGTTTCACTTCGTTGTCCACCTGCTCACTAGCTTGTTCCAAAGGATAGCAGTCGAGTACGTTGCCGTTCAACAGTTGAATTTTCCCTTCAGGATGCTTGAAGTCGTCGTGTGTTTTGATGATGCCCATGATGATTGATTTTATTAATGGAAGTTTGTTCATGTCTATAGTGTTGTTATTTTGCTTTGACCTTCTCAAACCAACGACTGTTGTCGAAATAGATGGTTTCAGAATAGCCGCCCACTTCTTCAAGCACAATACAATCAATATGTCCTGGAAGTAAGCGCTGGCTCACCACCCTCATGGTCCGATAATATCTTCTGAGAAAATCGTATTCATGCCCCACGCAGATGACGCAATACGGATCATCGAGCGTGCCTTCCCCTGTACTTTCTATTGCCTCGCAAATCAGCAGTCCCTGACCAAGGTATTCGGCAAGAGAAAGGCCGGTATACCTTTCAATAATATTGGGGTTATGCGTTTTTTGTTTTTTGCTTTCTTCTTGGCGCCAATACTCCGCACTGAGGACATCGGGAATAATGCCATTCGCATAATCCTCCGTAAAGGTGTAGCCATAGACCAAGCCGCGCATAGTTTCCGTGTCGAAATCACGCAGTTGACCTTCCACGAATTTTTTCAGCCAATAGCTGTTGAAAGCGTGCTCGTAGTGTTGGTAGTTTACTTTTTGGGGGTAGTCTGTGTTCATATCAGATACAATTTGAATCTTTCAAATGTTTTATGTGAAGCTTTCAATGAGATATTAGCTCCTTTTTGTGATATTTTCAACTAATGCCAACTTTTTTATTGGGGCACATCCCGTGCATCACAATAGTTCCATGGACAGGAAAACATCTTTTTCCTCGCCACAGTATTCCATTCCCAATGAAGCGTTTGTATTGTGGCCATCATTGCCAAGTCCTGAAAGGACGACCCAACCCCACCCCGATATGCAATGTCGGGGTTTGATATTGAAATGGGCGAGGCCATGTATCCCGCAGCCATAGATGCCTACTGGCATTCTGCCTACAACCTATCCGCAGGTTTCGACCCTTCCATTGCACTCCACCCACCTCTAAAATAGTTTACACCCATATCTAAACTTTTTCTGATATGGGTATAAAATAGTTTAGATATGGGTCTCACGGAGTTTTACAGTACCCCCTGGGTGATTTTCTACTTTAGGTTGCCACATTCACGGCTGCTGAACACAGCCCCGAAAGGGCGACAGCAATTGCGGAGGCAGGTGGCGTGAACCCCTGCCGACAATAAAATCAAAACCAACATACCGCAGCCATGGATGCCCGCCCTTCCCCCTTTTAAGGGGGTGCCCGAAGGGCGGGGGATTAAAGGGAGGGCATGACATGGCTGCTGGCTGGCGACTTGGAGCGATGACATGGCTGCTGCAACACCCCCGAAAAAGAAAAAAAGTCTATCCTCTTGCGGGTTCATGGAAAAGATGTATTTTTGCGGTGTCGTTCCGGCACGTTAAGGACGTACAGCGTCACGACCTGAAAGGGCAGCAGATAGCACCGGAAGA
>JAEEGF011755054.1_pt1 | contig 18341 bp, 9 predicted proteins | sample 9134171 | NCBI WGS metagenome assembly JAEEGF01 (sample SAMN16246542, study PRJNA631951) | gut metagenome | biome: gut microbiome; feature: rumen; material: AP-attached | host: Bos | place: Iran: Karaj | collected 2018-10
GGAAGGACTGGGGATATCGATCTCGGAGCCCACCTTGTAGGTCATGGGCATACCGTACCCTGCGGCATCGAAGCTGCTGATACCGTCCACTGCGTAGGAGATCTTATATTCGTGCGGGATGAACCTGCCGTACAGCCGGACATTGCCCACCTGTTCCTCGGAGATGGCGGAGGTGGCGTGTTTCATGGCCTCGTCCTCATACCACCCGTCGAAGGTATAACCCGGCTTCTCGGGCTTTACCAGTGCGGTCTCCTCGCCGCTGACATAGGAAGTGACGAGCTTGAATTCTCCTGCGCTGAAGGACTTCAGACCCGTGACGGAATAGAGTACGGAATAGGTCTCGCCCACCTCGGTGCCGTCCTCGAGCCAGGTGCCGTAGAAGGTCCTGTCGCCTTCATCCTTCGCGCCGATGGCAGAGGCAGAGGTGGTCAGATCCGCATCCTCATACCAGCCGTCAAAGGTATAGCCCTCTCTGGTGGGAGAAGGGAATCCGGAGAGGCCCTCGCCGTAGACGTAGGAATCCGGATAATCACCGCCGGACATGACACTGCCGTCAATGATCCAGGTAAGGCCGTAGGTCACTCCTGCTTCGGGCTCAGTCTCCGGCACTACCGGCTGATCGGTCACATCACCGGTGTCCTCCGGGAAGAGCCATTCGTCAAAGTCATCCGGCACCCAGCCGGTGTCCTCCAGGATCCTGGCTCGCAGAGGTGCCAGCTCCGGATCCTCCCGCAGGATCTGACGCAGACGCTCGGGCAAATCGTGAGGCTGCACTTCTTCCACGAAAAAGTCCACGCTGTCGGTTCCGGTCTTGTCATCAAAGAGATAGACTCTGATATGCTGACCCGCGGTAATGTCGGTCTCCCTGGTACCGCCGGTGTTCGGATTGATCCCCGTGATATGAAGGTTGCCGTCCAACAGATAGAGGTCTGAGGTGTCCGCATCCATCCAGGCGCTGGTTCCACGGATACCCACGATCATGGTGGAGGTGCGGATATCAAAGGACTCATCGTCGTTCAGTTTTTCCGTCACATTAAAGAGCAGGCTCCCCTGCTGCAGATTCAGCGAAAGGGCTTTGCCGGATTTCTCGATGGCCGCTCTGGAATCTTCCACCATGGTGATGATCTTCGTGGCGTCCATGTCCAGTTTCAAGAGTCCATCGGATCCCGTGGTCAGCAGACTTCCGCTGTTTAGACGCATGTTGTCCAGGAGCTCCCGTGCGGCGCCCTTTTCATCCTGCATAGCCACGGTTCCGTCCCGCTCAATGAGACGGATCACCACGGCGCTCAGTTTGTTTTTCCCATTCAGCAACAGTACTGCCGCCACAACCCCGGCGATCAGCAGGACCGCACACAGGATGATGGGAATCAGTTTTTTACTCCGTTTCTTATCTTCCTCAGGCGCATTTTGCAGTTTGGTCTCTTCTGCCATAAATGGCTCCTTCCCCTTTTCGGTTCCGGACGTTTCGGATCCGGCCCCTCAGTGAGACTCTGTACTTCAGTTCTCTTTCCAATATCCCTTATAGCCCTCCAGGCTGTCCAGGGTCAAAACTTCAAATCCTTCTGCCTTACCTTTCAGCTTAATGGTGCCTCCCAGAGAGGTGGTCTGCGCCCGGTCACCCAACGCATCCGCCACACTGCGGCTGATGTAGATCATCTCCCTCGGCGCATTTGCCTCCAGTCTGGCGGCAGTGTTCACGGTATCACCGATGGCGGTAAAGTCCATGCGGCTCTCGGCACCGATGTTACCCACGACCGCAGGACCGAAGTTCACGCCCACGCCGCAGTGAATAGACTCACCGATGGTCTCCTCGAGGCGTTTCGAGATCTCCTGCGCACCGGCCTGGATGTCAAGGGCCGTCTGACAGGCGAGATAGCAGGGATCTTCCTGGGGCAGAGGTGCGCCCCAGAATGCCATGGTGCAGTCACCCACAAATTTATCCAGGGTTCCCTTGTGACGGTGGATCACATCACTGGTCATTCCCAGGTATTCGTTCAAAATGCTGACCACGGTCTCGGGATCCATGCGTTCGGACATGGTGGTAAATCCGCGGATATCCACAAAAAGGACAGCAATGTCACAAAGTCTGCCCTGCAGTCCCAGGCTGTCGGTGCCTTCCCGCAGGATCTCGTTGACGATCTCGGGATCCACATAGCGGTTGAACATGCGCTGCACTCGCAAGCGCTCGGCTCTGGTCTGGAAGTACTGGATCAGCACGGAAGCCACATAGATGATGATGGCACCGGCCGGGATCCACAGAGGATGCACGATGAGCCCGCTGCGGTACAGCAATACATCCGCCGCAATGCTGACCAGGACGATCCCGCCAAGGAGCAGGGCGGAGAGCTTCACCTCGAGCTTTCGGAACAGAAGAAATGCTGCCGATAAAACGACGAACAGGGTGAGGGCCTGGAGCAGATCCGAAGCCTCTCTCTTATAATCGCCGGACAGGAGCATCTCGATCACATTGGCCTGATACTCCACACCGTACATCTGTTTAGCGCGTTCCACGGAGGTGTAGATGGAGTCCTGGAGGCCGGCCGCATAAGGGCCGATGAGGACGATCTTCCCTGCGTAATAATCCGCGGGCACGCTCCCCGCCACCAGATCGGCGATGGAAATGCCGTCGTAAAAATCGCCGGGCAGGGCGGTGTAGGACACATAGAAATGCCCTCTGGCATCGGTCACAGGCATGGTCAGGGCTTCGCCCTGCTGCTCCAGGTACATGCCTGCTGCCGTGGCAGCCATGGAAGAAACCCTTTCTCCTCCGGGAACATCGATATAAGCCACCGCATGGCGCATGATCCCATCGGCGTCATACATGGCATTGATGTGGCCCTGTTTCGTCACGGCCTTCAGCTCCGGGAAGGATTCCTCAAAGCCCAGGACGGCATACATGTTGACGGTGTAGGTGCCGTTCTCGGAAATGCCGCGCTCCGAGCCGAAATTTGCCGACGCGGCTGTCACAACGCAGCCCAGATCCTTTGCTGCCTGCACCAGGTGCGCATCTGCTTCGGGAGTGGAGGTACCGGAGTAGAGCGTATCGATGGCGACCACTGCCGGGCGCTTCTCCGGATCAGAGCCCAGGCTTTCCAGCGCCTGCGCCATGACGTCTCTGGTCCAGGTACCGTAGGGACCCAGTTCCTCCATGGCTCTCTCATCAATGCCGATGACCACCACATCTCCGGAGATGGCTCCCGGCTTCTGGAACAGGGAGTCCTCCAGCCAACGGTCCAACCGACGGAAGATGCCCAGATATGCCACCAGCGCGATGGCGGCCGAAGCCGCCACGCACAAGAGGATCTGAAGCGTTTTCTTCTGCTTCCCCTTCATTTGTTCCTCTCTTTCAAACCTTACTTAGTTTGGATTGAGCACGGAGTCGCTCAGGTATCCCTGCACACCGCCGCCGGAAGGATTGGCCACATCGTAGATGAAGGCCATGTAGAAACTGTCCTGGCCACTGAGGGTCCCTGTCTGAGGGTCATAATTCCTGTAAGCGGTGATTTCGGTCTGTAATCCTTTGGTGTTTGTTCCGGGCTCCTCCGTATAGTTCCTTCTGTCGATGCCGCCGGTTTCCGTCACCGCGCCCAGGAGAGTCGTTCCATCCCATGCGGTGAACAGATGGACGCCATTCCGCGCATCCACGGTAAAGATATCCGAGTTGGCCGACAGATCCACGTAGCAGCCGGTACCGCCGGCAGTCCTGCATTCGAGAATGGTTGAGGTCGTCAGTCGCACGCTGGACAGCATTTCGGTGCCCTGATCCAATGCATCCCTGAGGACGTAGGCCCTGACATAAATATCGATGTTTCCGTCGGTTCCCGCAGGGATAGAGGTGATGGGATTGCTGTTCTCGTCCAGGAACTGCATATAGTAGGTATAGGTGGAGGCAGCATTACCGGTTCCGGCCACGATCTTGTTCAGATCGGGAAGGGCGGTGCCCGTGGTTTCGGAATAATCGTAGGTCACCGGTACCGTTACGCCTGCAATCTCGGGCTGCGCTGCATTCAAGGCAAGATCACCGGTAGCGGACTGCTGAGCGAATTCATACACCGTCTGCTTATAGGTGATGGTAAAGGTTCTGGCCGTTGCGGAACCGTAAAGTGCCAGATCTCCCCTGGTGTCTGCCGGGATCTCCGAGATGGGCATGGTGAGGTTCGCATCGGTGTACCAGCAGTCAAAGTCATAACCATTGGAGGTGGGCTGCGGCAGCGCCGTTACCGTACCGCCGGTATAGGTGGTGGGCAGGTTGTAGGTTGCGGCATCAAAGTTCGTGATACCGGTCACTGTGTAGGTGACATTGTAGGTCAGCGCCGTCACCTGACCGTAGCATGTCACATCTCCCGTCTGGGTTGCGGAGATCCGGGTAAGGGACGTGGTCAGTCCCGCATCGGAGTACCAGCCGTTAAAGTCATAGCCCGCGATGGCAGGTGCGGAAAGATCCACCGCCGTACCATAGGTGTAGGTGACGGGCAGATTGTAAGCCGTCGGATCGAAGGAATTTAATCCGTCGATGGAATAGATGATGTTGTAGGTATTGTTGGTCGCTCTGCCGTAAACCGTTACATTTCCGGTACTGGTAGCAGGGATCTCGGTGATCCGGGTGGTCCGGGCACCGTCGGAATACCAGCCGTCCAGGGTTTTTCCTTCGAGCTGAGGAACCGTCAGGGCCACAGCCGTTCCGGAGGTGTAGCTGGTGGGCAGGCCATAGGTAGCGGGATCAAATCCGCCCATACCCAGGACCTGATAGGAGATGGTAAAGCTTGTTGCCGTTGCGACACCGTAGACCGTCACATCCTCTTTTTCTGCCGCAGAGATCGCACTGATGGGTGCAGTACGGCCCGCATCCGCATACCAGCCGTCAAAGGTATATCCCGGGATGGAAGGGATAGTCAGTCCGGAGCCGACCCCTTCCGTGTAGGTCAGGGGCAGTCCGTAATCTCCGGGGTTAAAGCCCTGGATGCCTTCCACCACGTAGAAGATATTGTGGGTCTTCTCATCCGCAGTCTTCACGGCGATGCCGTAGAGGCCGATGTCTCCCACGGTGTCCTCGGGCAGCGTGGAGACTGCCTCCTTCATGGTTTTGTCGGTGTACCAACCGTAGAAATCATAGCCCCAGATGGAAGGACTGGGGATATCGATCTCGGAGCCCACCTTGTAGGTCATGGGCATGCCGTAGCCGGCGGCGTCAAAGCTTGCGATGCCGTCCACTGCATAGGAGATCTTAAACTCCATGGGCGTAAACTTTCCGTAGAGACGGATATTACCGACCTCTTCTTCGGAGATGGCAGTTACGGACTGCTTCAATCCCTCGTCCGCATACCAGCCGTCAAAGATATAACCGGGCTTCTCGGGCTTTACCAGGGCAGCCCCCTCGCCGCTGACATAGGTAGTGACGAGTTTAAATTCTCCTGCATTAAAGGACTTCAGTCCCGTAACGGTATAGAGCACGGAGTAGGTCTCGCCAAGCTTGTCGCCGTCCTCGATCCAGGCGCCGTAGAATGTCCTGTCGCCTTCATCATCCTTGCCGATGGCTCCTGCGGAGGTGGTCAGATCCGCATCCTCGTACCAGCCGTCAAAGGTATACCCTTCCTTTGCAGGAGAAGGGAAGCCGGCGAGGCCCTCTCCGTAGACATAGGAATCGGGGTAGTCGCCGCCGGACATGACACTGCCGTCAATGATCCAGGTAAGGCCGTAGGTCACACCGGGCTCCTCCTCTGGCTCCGTGGGCTCTTCCACAGTGTCCACGGGATTCTCATCCTCGGGGAAGAGCCAGTCATCGAATTCATCGGGCACCCAGCCGGTATCCTCCAGGATCCTCTTCCGCAGAGGCTCCAGTTCCGGATCCTGCCGCAGGAGCTGACGCAGGCGCTCCGGCAGGTCATGAGGGTTTACGTTTTCCACGAAAAAGTCCACACTGTCCTCTCCCTCCTTGTCATCGAAGAGATAGACATGGACATGCTGCCCGGCCACGATATCGATCTCCTTGGTCGCGCCGGTCTTCGGGTTGGTACCGACGATATGAAGCTTGCCGTCCAGGAGGTATACATCTCCGGAAGAAGAATCGATCCAGGCGCTGGTTCCGCGGATACCCACGATCATGGTAGAGGTGCGGATATCAAAGGATTCGTCGTCGTTGAGCTTTTCGGTCACGTTAAAGAGCAGGCTCCCCTGCTGCAGATCCAGGGCCAGAGCCTTGCCGGATTTATTGATCGCCAGGCGGGAATCCTCTACCATGGTGACGATCTTCGTGGTATCCATGTCCAGCTTCAGCTCACCGTCAGCTCCTGTGTTCAGAAGACTGCCGCTGTTTAAGCGCATGTTGTCCAGAAGCTCTGTGTCCGATCCCTTCTCGTCCTGCAATGCCACGGTGCCGTTTCGTTCAATGAGACGGATCACCACCGCTGACAGGTCGTTTTTACCGTTCAGGAGGAAAATCGCCGCCACAATACCGGCGATGACGAGCAGCGCGCACAGAATGATGATGATGATGCGCTTTTTACTGCCTTTCTTTCCCTCGTCCTTCGTTTGTTGCAGTTTGGTCTCTTCTGCCATGATGCTTCCCTTCCTTGTTTACCGGATCATGAATCCGATTTAATTGTTTACCAATGCATCCAGATAAAGATAAGAGGACAGGTGCGGCGGATTAGAAATCGTTGTGTCATAGCCGATCGCTAAATACATCACCCACGTTCCCGTAAACGAAGCGTCAGTGTAAAACTCGACTGTCGTCTCGTATGCCTGCACATTCGGATTACTCTGAGGAGAGGTTCCGCTCCAACCGGAGGCATCCACGATCTCAGTGGATCCGTTATTGTCCCGCAGAAGGCCCACCAGTGCCTGATCATTCCATATGGTGAGCATGTGGTAATCTCCCTGCACGTCCCGGATAAAATATTGGGGTCCGTGCGTCTGATCCACGAACAGTTGCTGTGGACCTCCTCCGATCGCGACCTGCGCGCCCGTATCGAAGATCAACAGATCTCCCTGCTGATTGATGCTTGTGAAATATCCATTGGTATCTCCCCAGGGATCCTCGACCTGATAGGACTTCACGTACAGATCCACATCCGCATCGGTGCCGGCAGGAATGGATGTGACCCGATTCCCGTTGGCATCATAGAAGCCTTCTTAGAACAACGTCGGCTCATATCCGGCACCGGCCGCAACCCACCCAACATACGAGAGGGCCGGCAAAGCCGTATCCGTTTCGGAGTATGTGAACTCCACGGGTACCTCCACATCTCCGATCTTCGGAGTTGCAGCGCCTGCCAGATTCATATCGGCAGGGGCCGATGCAGCCTGCTGTAACTGATATGTGGTCGCATAGTAGGTGATCGTATGGGTGTGTGCCGTCACCGTACCGTAGAGCGTCAGGTCTCCTGTCTGCGTAGCCGGGATCTCGGTAATGGCCACGGTCCGACCCGTGTCGGAATACCAGCCTGCGAAATCGTGACCCGTGATGACCGGCGCAGTGAGGGAACTCGCCGTTCCGTAAGTATACTCTACAGGCAGGTTGTAAGCTGCTGCGTCGAAATGATTTACCCCCGTTACATCATAGGAGATGGCATAGGTATTGTTGGTCACGCTGCCATAGACCGTCACGTTTCCGGTCATGGTAGCGGCGATCTCGGTGATCGCCGTGGTCATGCCCGCATCGGCATACCAGCCGTCAAAGGTGTGGCCGGTGATGGCAGGGATGGTAAGCCCGGAGCCCACACCTTCCGTGTAGGTCAGAGGGCACGCGTAATCGGAAGGATCAAAGTCCGCAAAGCCCTCCACAACATAGTGGATGTTGCTGACGACCACTTCATCCTCGTCGTCATCGTCGTCCTCCGCCTTCACGGCTATGCCGTAGAGGCCGATGTCTCCGATGGTTTCGGCGGGGATGTAGGATACCGCCTCCTTCATGGTGTTGTCCCGGTACCAGCCGTAGAAATCATAGCCCCAGATGGAAGGGCTGGGGATATCGATCTCGGAGCCCACCTTGTAAGTCATGGGCATGCCGTACCCGGCGGCATCGAAGCTGCCGATACCATCAACGGTGTAAGAGATCCTGTATTCATGAGGGATGAACCTGCCATACAGCCGGACATTCCCCACCTGCTCCCCGGAGATGGCGGAGGCAGCTTTCTTCATAGCCTCGTCCTCGTACCATCCGTCGAAGGTATAGCCGGGCTTTTCGGGCTTTACCAGTGCGGTCTCCTCGCCGCTGACATAGGAAGTGACCAGCTGAAAATCTCCAACACTAAAGGACTTCAGACCGGTGACGGTATAGAGCACGGAATAGGTCTCACCGACCGCATCTCCGTCAGAGATCCAGGTGCCATAGAAGGTCAGGTCGCCCTCCTCATCCTTTGCAATGGCAGCAGCAGAGACCGTCAGCTCCGGGTCCAGATACCATCCGTCAAAGGTAAAGCCTTCCCTCACGGGAGACGGGAATCCGGAAAGACCCACACCGGGCTTGTAGGAATCGGGATAGTCCGCGCCTTTCATGACAGTTCCATCGATCAGCCAGGTAATGACACAGGTCAGATCGCCCCCATCAATGGGCGCTTTTGTGACTTCATCAGAGTCGTTCCCATCATGCCACGGAGCCCCTTCGGGGAAGAGCCAATCATCGAAATCGTCCGGTTGCCAGCCGGTATCCTGAAGGACTCTCTCTCGTAAGGATTCCAGATCCGTGTCCTCTCTCAGAACCTGACGGAGTCTCTCCGGCAGATCATGCGGCTGAACGTCCTCTACGAAAAAAGCGACACTGTCGTCACCGTCTTTATCATCAAAAAGGAACACCTTCACATGCTGACCGGCCTGAATATCGATCTCTTTCGTCGCACCGGTTTTGGGGTTTGTGCCGATGATGTGGAGCATGCCATCCAGAAGGAACACTTCCTCCGCATCGGCATCCACCCAGGCTGAGGTACCGCGGATGCCCACCATCATGTTGGAGGTGCGGATGTCGAAGCTTTCGTCATCGTTCAGATGCTCGGTAACATTGAAGAGCAGATTGCCGCCAAGCAGATCCAGCGTCAGTGCCTTCCCGTCCTTATGGATCTCCAGACGGGAATTTTCCACCATGGTAAGGATCCTGGTGGTGTCCATGTCCAGCTTGAGTAAACCGTCTGCACCGGTGGACAGGATGCTGCCGCCGGAGAGGCGCATATTGTCCAGGAGTTCTCTGTCCGATCCCTTCTCATCCTGCAATGCCACAGTGCCGTCGCGCTCAATGAGACGGATCACCACCGCAGAGAGATCATCTTTTCCGTTCAGCAGGAAGATCGCCGCCAAAGTGCCCGCGACGAGCAGGAGAGCGCACAGCAGGATCCATATGAACTTTTTGCTCTTTCCTCTCTCATTTTCTGAGGACTGCAGTGCTTTCTCATCACTCATGGGCGATACCTCTTCCGCCTGTAATCGTCCCGGCGGGATCGTGTCTGCTACATGGGTTTATGCTTCGTCCTTCTTCCAGGCGCCGCTCCTCTCAAAGAGATCCAGGATCTCTCCGTCCAGCTTGCCTTCTTCCTGCATGCTGTGCAGGATCCCCAGTGCCTTCTCACAGGGCATGGGAGGCTTGTAGGGCCTGTCCTCTGCCGTGAGGGCATCGTAGATATCGATGATGGTAAGGAGGCGAACCTCTTTCGGAAGGTCCTCCGCCTTCAGATGCTTCGGATAGCCGGAGCCGTCCAGCAGCTCGTGGTGGCCGCCGGCCCACTCGGGTACTTTCAGGTAGGAACCGCTGAACTTCATGCGGGAGAGCATCTCTGCGGTGCGGACCACATGGCTCTGCATGATCTGCCGCTCCTCGTCCGTCAGGGTACCCTTCTGGATCAGCATGCAGTGCAGCTCCGTCTCGTTCAGCATGGGCACGGGATTTCCTTCGGAATCCAGCACATTGTGTTCTCCCATGGCACGGATCTGTGCCATCACGTCATCCGGCAGGAAGCCGGCGCTGTTTTTGGCAAGGATCAGGTCTCTGGACTCTTCGATGTAACGGATCTCTTCCTCCGCTGCATCCTTCTCCTCAGGATGCTCCAGCAGACGGATCCGTTGCATCAGGATTGCCACCTCCAGCTTGTGCATGAGGCCGGTGACATTCACCCCCAGACGGTCTGCTTTGTCCATGACCTCCAGCGGGATCACCAGTTTTCCCACGTCATGGAGCCAGACGCTCATGAGGAAGGGATCGATGGCATCCTCGGCAAATTTCCACTCGCTGTCGGAAGCATTCAGCCACTCGATGAAACGCTGGCCGTAGCGCACCATACTGCGGGTGTGATTGGCGTTGTAGGGACTCCTCATGTCGATGGCGCTTGCCATAACCTGCACGAAGGAATGGAGGATATCAAACACTTCCTGAGCCAGCCTGCGGTTGTTCATACTCACCGCAGCCAGGGAGGACAGCGCGTAGATGGTTCTCTCGTACTCCTCCGAGAAAGGAATGACATTGCCGTCAGAATCCATAGCGTTCAGGAGCTGCAGCACACCGATGACATTTCCCTTGTCATCCTCCATGGGAAGGACCAGCAGGGAAGTGGTTCTGTAATTGTTCAGTGCATCGTATTTTTTGGGACCTGAGAAATCATATTCGGTGGATTCATAAACGTCCGGGACATTGATGCGTCTCTTTTCCCGGGCACAGATGGCACAGATATTACCCGCATCCAGCGATACGGGAGGCAGTGTGACGTTCCCCTGGCTCTTGGACATGTGGAAGTTCTTGGAACGGGTCACCACGTTATGGAAATGCAGAAATCCGTCTTCCAGACTATAGACGGTACCGCCGTCGCAGCCTGTCAGATCCATGGCCTCGCCGATGATGTGATCCAGCACCAGGTCAATGTTTTTCTGCGCAGACAGCTCAATGGCGATCTGAATCAGACGGTCATTTGAAAGTTCCCTCACGTTCTCCCTCCTCAAATCTCGATCACCTGAAGTCTCTTTGCGTAAGCCGCATCCGGGCATTTGGCCTGCAGGGCCTGTTCCCGTTTTGCCAGCATCTCGTCCGTATGTCTGGGATCGTGGTGGGTCAGAAGGAGCTTCTTCGCCCCCGCTTCCGCCATGATCCGTAATCCCATCTCCGGGGTGGAATGACCAAATCCCGCCCTGGAAGGGTATTCTTCTTCAAAATACTGCCCGTCGTAGATCAGGAGGTCACACCCTTCTGCGAACTCCGCCAGTCTTTCCTCCAGATCCCCGGAATGTTCAAAGTCCGTGGCATAGACCAGGGATTTGCTTTCGTGCGTAATGCGAAAGATCGTGCATCCGCCGGGATGAACCCCCTCCATGGTATCCACCCGGACATTCCCCAGGAAAAAGGTATCCTTTACATCGGAAAAACGCAGGTCCGCGGGGAAGGACTCCACCATCACAGGCCACAGCGGCGGAGAAAAGAGATGGTCTACCTGCGCCTGCACATCTCCGATGGTTCTGCGGACGCCGTAGATGGTCACCACCTTGTCCGCCACGAAGAGGTGCCGGAAAAAGCACAGTCCCATCATATGGTCCAGGTGCGGATGAGTCAGCAGTACGCTGACATGTCCCTCCAGATGCTCCGGCGCTGCCATCAGGCCACTGCCCGCATCCAGAAAAATGGTCTGTCCTGCTGCCTCCAGGAGATATGCGGAGGTGGCTCCGCCATAGATTGTAAATTCGGGTCCGTCCACGGGAATGGATCCCCGGGCTCCCAAAACTGTCAGCCTCATATACCTGTTGCCCCCGAAATACGTATATTCCGCCCCATCTTAAAAACAGACATACTCGGTTACATTAAATCACATTTGTTGTCAAAAGAAAAGGCATTGTTGTCATGTTTTTCTCAAATAGGCAGTTTTCTGCATTTTTATGGAAACGCAAACCCCGGAAAGCGCGATTTTGCGTTTCCGGGGGTCTATTTTTCAGTATTTATGGGATCATGACACCGCATCCACGTAATACTTGGCCTGCGCGGCGAACATCTCGGCATAGATTCCGCCGGGGAGATTCACCAGCTCGTCGTGGGTACCGTATTCTTTAATGGTTTTGTCGGAAAAGACTGCGATGTGGTCACAGAATTTACAGCTGGAAAGCCTGTGGGAAATGTAGATGGCAGACTTCCCGCCGACAAGCGTGTCAAATTTGCGGTAGATATCATACTCTGCCAAAGGATCCAGGGCCGCGGTGGGCTCGTCCAGGATCACGATGGGCGCGCTGCGATAAAGAGCGCGGCTGATGGCAGTCTTCTGCTGCTGTCCGCCGGAGAGTTCCGTTCCGTCCTCGTCGAAGCCCTTAAAGAGGGTGGTATCATAACCTTTGGGCAGCTTCTGCGCATCTTCATAGAGGCCGGAGAGCTTCAGGGTCTCCTCGAAGAAGGCATCGTCCGCCGGCCGCAGACAGTCTCCCGCTTCGACGTTTTCCCGCAGGGAGAAGGGGAAGAGCTTAAAGTCCTGGAAGACCACGGCGAAGTGTCTGCGATATTCCGCCTCGTCGTACTCCCGGATATCCACGCCGTCCAGCAGGATCCGCCCTTCCGTCACATCGTAGAGCCGGCACAGGAGCTTGATCATGGTGGTCTTACCGGCGCCGTTGAGGCCCACCACGGAAAGGTGTTCCCCGGGGCGGATGGTGAGGTTCACGTCCCGCAGCACATCCTCCTCACTTCTGGGATACCGGAAAGAGACATGATCAAAGACGATGGTGTGTTCCCCCTCCTGCTTTACGGGTTTCTCTCCCTTCAGCAGTGCATCGGGATACTCCAGATACTTCAGGAACTGGTACGCGTAGCTGCACTTCTGGGTAAGATCCTGGAGGTTACCTCCGATGCCCATGAGGCTGCCGTAGAGACGGCTGGCGGCGGAGGCGCACATGGTAAAATCACCCACAGTGATGATTCCCTTCAAAGCACGGAGTCCCATGTAGAGGTAGCTGACCCCATCCCGGATGGCATTGGCTAGGTTCGACTTGTAGGTATTTTTCCGCTGGATGAGGCTCTGCTCATGCCAGAGATCGATCTGCTCCCCGGCAAAGTCTCCGCCCCTTTCACCGAACATTTCCGCGCAGTCGTAGAGTCTGGTGTCCATACCGTGGCGATAGGAAGGTACATCGAAGAAAAAGTATCCGAAGAGGCGGTTGGACTTGGCCAGCTTCAGAAAGAATTCCACATTTACCTTCTGGTTTTTCACGTTGTAGTAGCAGACTGCCGCCATGGCCAAGACCTGCACCGGAATGAGCAGAGGGCAATAGAAAGCGATGAGGGTCACCACACTGCAGAGGAGGACGAGATTGTACACCACCTCATAGAAGCACCGAAGGACGCCGATGACGCCGCCGGAATACCAGGAGATGCCCTCCTTTGCCTTGTTCTGCTGGTCCAGCACCGTGGGATCCTCGGTATATTGGAAATCCATCTCCATGGACTTGGTGCATAGGCGGTACTGCAGGACTCTGTCAAAATAGGCGGAGTACCAGTTTAAGGAGGAGTCCGCAGTGTTTCCCAGGAAGCGGGAAAGGAGCTCCGCCCCCACGGTCAGACCCACATACAGAAGGATGCGCTGCATATGGTCCTCTAAAGGAAGCCCGCTCTTGATGGCCATGATCTCATCCACCAGGAGTTTGGGCAGGAGCAGGACTTTCAACTCCGACAGTGCGGCACCGAAAAATTTCAGGATGTAGAGGAAGAAAACGCTCTTTTTCTCGGTCCATGCGATCTTTAACATATAGCCCAGGGATCGTTTGGTCATGTGCCATACGCTGGGGCCTTTTTCCATTTGAGATTCGTATTCTTTGATCATGAATGATCTCCTTATTGTGTGTCATACGGATGGCTACGTTTCTGCGAAACTCCCGCCCTCATTCTACGTAGTACTGAGCTTGAACACGGAACATTTCGCTGTATGCGCCGCCCTGTTCCAGGAGGCTTTCGTGGGTGCCGTACTCCGCCAGCGCCGCATCCTTAAACATGGCCACATGATCGCAGAACTGTGTGGAGCTGAGTCTGTGGCTGATGTAGATGGCTGTCTTGCCCGAGACCAGACGGTCGAATTCCCGATAGAGTCTGGACTCTGCCAGAGCGTCCAACGCAGCGGTTGGCTCATCCAGCACGATCACGGGAGCATCCTTGTAGAGAGCTCTGGCCAGTGCGATCTTCTGCTTTTCGCCGCCGGAAAAATCGACACCGTCGTCATAAATCACCTTCAGCACTTCCGTGTCGACGCCCTTTTCCAGCTCCGCCACCTTCTCCTCCATTCCCGCATCCGCCAGGCTCTTTAGAGCCCGGTCCTTATCCGTTGCTTCGGGGGTGGTCATGGAGACATTGTTGCTTAAGGGGAAGGCGAAGAGACACACCTCCTGGAAGGCGGGGGAAAAGAGTCTGTAATAGTCTCTCCGGTCAAAGGTGGATACGTCGATACCGTTTAAGAGGATCCGTCCTTTGGTGGGCTCATAGAGCCGCAACAGGAGCTTGATGAAGGTGGATTTTCCGGCGCCGTTCTGTCCCACCACCGCCAGTTTTTCTCCGGCCTTCACCGTGAGATTCAGTCCTTTGACGGCATACTCCTCGGCATTCGGATATTTGAACCACACATCCTCAAAGGTAAATTCATAAGTATCATATTTCGGAATGGGATCGCCGCCCTCCTTCAGGTCGGAATCGATGTCCATGAAGCTGCGGAAATCGTCCACTTCTCTGTTTCTTGCCAGCAGGTCCGTGATATTGCCCAGGACGCTGACCATGTAGCTGAAAAAGGTGGCTGCAGAGCCCAGGTAAAGGGTAAAGTTACCCACGCTCAGATCCTTATGGATCACACAGTAGATCAGCCATGCGTAGAGTCCCACCTGAGCGACGGCCCAGAGGAGATTGCCGATCTGACCGCAGACCCACCAGCGCAGCTCGTTTTCCTTCGCTGCTGCCAGGCGCTCTTCTCCCAGGGCTTTGTATTTTTTCATGAGGAAGTCTTTGAGACCGTACATGCGGATGTCCTTCGCCGCGGAAAAATCGGTGAAGGTGTAAGACATGTAATTATCCTTCCGCCACCAGGTGGCCAGAGGATCCCAGATCTTTTTCTTGCAGACTTTGTTGGTGTGATTCTGGACCAGAGCCTGAAGCACGGCGATGCCCGCCATGCCCAACACCACGGGAAGGCTAAGCGTACCCATGATCACGAGGCCTGCGATAACAACCGACAGATTTGTCAGAAATCGCTCCGTGACCCGCATCATGCCCTCCACGCCGTTATCATTGTTGTTGGTGGCGTTTCCGGCCTTCTGATAACAGTCCATCACATCCTTGTCCTCCAGATTCTGGAAGCGTTGGGTCATGAACTTGCGATTTTTCTCGAAGATCAGAAAGAATCTGGAATTGATGTAACGATACCAGTTCTCACTGTATCCGTAACTTTCACTGACAGTAAAGAGTACCTGGATCAGGAAAAGGATGCCGATGGTGACGAGGAGCCCCTTAGGGTCCTGTCCTTCCGTGATGGCATCGATGACGAATTTTGAGATAAAAGTCCAAAGATATCTGGTGACGGTGACAGAAATAACGAGCACCAGCCAGACAAATTTCAATTTCGGCTCCGTCCGGAACATGGATCCCAGAACATAATCCATGTTGGACTTCAGGCCGTACACATGGTGCAGCCTGTTCTTTGCTTCTTCGTTTTCTTTTTTTCTCCCCATACCCTCATTCCTTTCGGCGCCCCGCCCCCCCCTTTAGAAGCGGGTGCCGCAATATGTGTCCATTTCTTTCGGCCTCGTCCCTCAGAGCAGACACCGCAAGCTTCGCTCATTTCTGTCCTTTCAAGCCGGCTGTTTTCCGGTGGAGATCTTCTTCACCCACTTGCCGGTCTGCAGTCTGTGATAGCTCCAGAAGGTCTTGATGATCTGATCGGACTTCAGGGCCACATAGATCCAGAAGGGATCCAGCTTCAGCACAAAGGCTGTGATGAGTCCCAGGGGGATGGAGACGACCCAGAGGAAAATATTGTCCGTGATCATCAGCATTTTCGTATCGCCGCCGCCTCGCAGGACGCCCTTGGTCATGATGCTGTTGGTGGCCTGGAAAATGATGATGACGCTGAGCGCGATCATGAGCTGCTCCGCGATGGCTTTGGTATCCTCCGCCAGTCCCGAATAGGAGCCAATGACGGGATTTTTGATCAGCATGATGATGAGCGCGGAGATCAGCCCCAGACCGATGCCCAGTCCGAAGAAGAGATAACCCTGCCGCATGGTTTTTTCCCTGTCTCCCGTGCCAAGGGTCTGGCCGGTGACGATGGCGCCGGACTGGCTGACACCGGAAACCACCACGGAACTGAGCTGCTGGGTCACTGCGGTGATGGCAACCGCCGCCACCATTTTGGTGCCCACATGTCCGATGATGATGGACACGGTATTGTTACCGATGGCCAGAATGCCGTCGCTGATGAGTACGGGAATGCAGATCCGGATGTACTCTCCCAGGAGGGAGCCGGTCTTCATGAACATGTGCTCAAAGCGGAACTCAATCTCCTTATCCCGCACCAGAAGATAACCCACGATGATGGCCGCCTCAAAGATCCGGGCGATGAGGGTACCGATGGCGGCACCTGCCACCTCCATGCGAGGCGCGCCCAGCTTACCGAAGATAAAGGCATAATTTGCCAGGATGTTTACGAAAAAGGCGCCGAAGGAGACCAGCAGCGGGAGCCGCACCTGCCGCACGGAGCGCAGGGCGATGGTGGTGGTAAGAGACGCTCCCAGGAAAAAGTAGCTCAGCACAGACCATCGGAAATAGGTGGTGCCCAGCGCCACGATGTGCTCCTCCGTGGTGTAGGTCCGCATGATGAATTCCGGGAAAAATGCGGTGGCCAGAGCGAAGAGGAGTGCCAGGGCCAGGGTGAGCCGCAGCATGAGGCACACGGTCTGCCGCAGGGCGGTCTCCGCCTTCTCCGGCGCATCTCCCGCGGATTTCATGCCGTAATACCGGGACACCAGCACCGATGCTCCCATGCCCAAACCCATGCAGAAAATGTGGTAAATGGTGATGAAGGAATTGGCCAGGGAGGTGGCGCTCAGGGCATCCTCCGACAGGCTTCCCACCATGATGGTGTCGATCATATTCACACCGATGGTCACCAGACTCTGGAGAGCGATGGGCAGTGCCAGGGTAAAGACATTGCGGTAAAAATGCGGATCCTTGTCGAAAAGTTTATGCTTCATGGGTTCAATCTTTCTCGAAAACAAACACGTTCCAGGAGAGAGGCTTTACATGTGCCTTCAGCTCTCCGTTCTCAAAGCTGCAGTCCGCGATCTCCGCAGGACTGATGCGCGTGTCATTTTCGTAGGTATTTTTCTCCTCGAGATCACCGGCGCGGAGCTGCGTCGCCTTCGCGATGTGATACCCTTCAAAGCCCTTCACGTCCAGGGTCAGGGGGTACTCCGTCTCCTCATTCCGGTTGATGACAAAGAGAGTAAGACGGTCATGCTCCAAGTCCCAGGCAGAAGCCGCATCGATGTAAGGCACGCCCTCCATGCCGGTGTACTGGGAAGTGTCCTCGATGGCGTAACCCGGCATATCGTAAGTCTCACAGGCCACCTTCGTCTCCATGGATGTTCCCTTTGCGTAGGTCAGAAGATCCAGGAATGCATAGTGGGCACCGGAACGCCAGACATGGTCATGGTTTGCGGCAGCCAGTGCTCCCAGGCCTCCGGTCATGCAGCCGATCTTCACCCGGTCCGCATGCCGCAGCAGGGCCAACTGAATGGAGGTCATAGACAGGACATGGATCATGTCGCCGCCGGGGAAGGTGCGCTCCGGCATGTTGTCGGGATCGTGGAGGACATAGGTTCTGTTGGGATCGAAACGGTAGTGGTTCCGGGACATGTTGTAACGACCGTAGCCGGGATGCAATGCCTCCAGGGGCCGGATCATGGCGCCGTACTCGTCGAAGGAAAGCATCACCTTTTTCGGAGAACGGTGCTTGGATGCCACCAGATCGATCATGGCGATCTCTTTTTCGATGAAGTCCTCATAGTAGTGGGAACCGCCCAGAAGTGCTTTCATATCTCCGGGAGGTGCGCTGTGATAGTGGTGCACGGACACATAGTCCACCACGTCGTAGCACTTATTGAGCACGGTCTCGTCCCAGTCCGGGAAGGTCTCCATAAAGGGTGCGGAGGAACCGCAGACCGCAGTCTCGATGGTCTCGTCGATCCACTTCATGGCTTTGGAAGCTTCCAGGACCTTGTGACCGTAGCCTTCGGGGTTCTTATCCCAGGCTCCCAGCTGCCAGGGGCCGTCCATCTCGTTGCCCAGGTACCAGACCTTTACGCCGTAGGGATCCTCGTGACCGTATTTTTTCCTGAGATCGGACCAGTAGGTGCCGCCG